>Ga0209633_10000053_pt1 | contig 138037 bp, 121 predicted proteins | sample Cruoilmetagenom1_FD_187290 | JGI IMG/M metagenome (GOLD analysis project Ga0209633, IMG submission 187290) | Oil polluted marine microbial communities from Coal Oil Point, Santa Barbara, California, USA - Sample 1 (SPAdes) (version 2) | ecosystem: Environmental > Aquatic > Marine > Oil seeps ... | reverse complement strand
GCAGCGATTTGAAGTTTAGCGGTTGGATTGGTTGTTCCAATCCCAACGCTTGAATTAGTAAACCCAAAAGCGTCTTCATCTTCATAATACCCAAATGTTCCATCATTAGATTCTCCGTCAAATTTCCAAAGAATGTCAGTTCCAGCGGTTTTGTCGAACCAAGTTGTTGTTCCTATCTCAGTTGTATCAACACTCAAAGAATGAGCGATATTTTCTCCACTAGTCGCTCCAGTTGAATCAATTCCCGTTCCACCAGTGATGGTTGAGACATAATTTCCAGTAGTATCGGTTCCTAGTGCGATTAAATCAGCCAAACTTGAAGCACCAGTTCCACCGTTAGTAATTGGTAAAATTTCAGAAACATCTGTGGTTAAATCAATTAAGCCTCTGGTTATTTGTTGTCCACTTAAAGTCAAGTAATCTAGAGTTCCAGCTAAAGTAATATCTCCAGTATTAGTTCCAGAAAGATTTCCAAGATTAGCAATATCAGTCGCATCAATGTTGTGAGCTTGTGAAGCTATGTATATCGGATCAGTTTCAGTATAGCTGGTAAGATAAGCAACATTCGAAGCTCCAGTCACTAAACCTTTAGCGTTAACCGTAAGATTGTTAAAGACTCCAATGTTGGAATTTACAGTAGCCAAAGTAATTGCTGCTGATCCTGGTCCAGTAGCAGTCGCATCTCCAGTTAAAGCGGTAAGATAATTTCCAGCTGTTTGTTTGTTGTTGAAAGTATCCCAATCAGTTCCACTTAAAGCACCAGTGACACCGGATGAAGCTAAGCCAAGTGAAAGAACTTGAGAACCATCGATGCTTAAACCACTGGCTGTTCCGATGGTCACTGCGTCATGCAATTGCGAAGTTAAAGCCATTGTTCCAGTGGCATCTGGCAATGTATAGGTTCTAGCGGCGGTGAGGTCGGCCGTTTTCAATTGACCTCGACCATCAGCATCATAAAAATAAAGGGAAGTTCCTTGAGTCCCAGTGGCAGTAAAAGCTGATCCGGTGGAAACGTCTCCAATAGCAGTAATGTCTCCAGCTCCACTAATTTCCGTTACGGTTCCCCAAGCAAGAACTCCAGCTCCATTAGTAATAAGAGTTTGGTCAGAAGTTCCATCGTCAACAGGCATCATATAAGTAACATTTTGAGTCATTGAAGAACTTGGTTGGAATTTAAGAGTATAATCAGTCCCACCCACTTCACTATAAAGAGACAAAGAGCCCGAAGTTCCATTGTAGCCCAAAGAAAGTGTCGCTTCAGAAGAATCGAAGAATAAAGGAGCAGAAGTTGTGGATCCACCGATAACCAAATCGTCATTCGTTTCCGTCAAATAACTGAAAGTTCCATCATCAGTCCATTTAGAAGCCCCTGTTCCTCCAGTGTTATCAATCCAAGTGAAACCGCCAGAATCTGAATCATAACTCAAAATATAATTATCAGTTGCAACATTTGTCACATCAAAATCAACTTCCAAAATTGAATCATTAGTTATTTCTCCCGTTTCAATAGTCTCTCCCAAAGTTGAGGCAATTGTGATTGAACCGGCCCCTTCGGTAATAGTGATTCCCGTTCCATCCGTCAAAGTCGTCAAAGTTGGAACGCCAGAACCATCTCCAATCAAAAGTTGACCATTGCTTAAAACTGCCGTCGCTCCAATCGCCGAAGCTCCATTACCATAGAGCATTCCACCTGAAGTGAAAGTCGAAGTGCCAGTTCCACCGTTGTCCACTGAAAGATCAGTTGTCAAAGTCAACCCTCCAAAAGTTGGAGTTGAAGTTATCGCAATCGATTGTGGCAAACTCAAAGTCACGCCTGAACCAATGATTGATCCAGCTCCATTTGCAACAGTCACTTGATCAGCCATTCCAGATAAATCTCCAATAGTTAAAGCGACTTGTTTAGCATTAAAAGTATCCCAATCAGTTCCACTTAAAGCACCAGTGACACCGGATGAAGCTAATCCAAGTGAAAGAACTTGAGAACCATCGATGCTTAAACCACTGGCTGTTCCGATGGTCACTGCTGGGTGAGCGGCTCCAGTGATGTCTGAGATGTAAGCCACTGTTTCTCTGGTTCCAACTGGAGTGAAATAAAGCTTAGATCCGTCATATTCTAAAGCTCCAGCTTCGACGGTGGTCATTGAATCTCCACTGGTTAATTTCAAAGGTGCTGAACCAGCTGAAGTAGTTCCAGCAGCGATTTGAAGTTTAGCGGTTGGATTGGTTGTTCCAATCCCAACGCTTGAATTAGTAAACCCAAAAGCGTCTTCATCTTCATAATACCCAAATGTTCCATCATTAGATTCTCCATCAAATTTCCAAAGAATGTCAGTTCCAGCGGTTTTGTCGAACCAAGTTGTTGTTCCTATCTCAGTTGTATTAACACTCAAAGAATGAACGATATTTTCTCCAGAAGTCGCTCCAGTTGAATCAATTCCCGTTCCACCAGTGATGGTTGAGACATAATTTCCAGTAGTATCGGTTCCTAAGGCTACTGAATTAGCAACGATTGTGGCATTTAAAGTTCCAGAAGCTAGGTTGGACAAAGTGACATTTCCAGTCAAGTCTGTTCCCAAGGTAATCACTGGGTCTTTGTCGATCGTAGTAGTAGCGTCAATCGTTCCACCAGTAATAGTCAAGCTATTAGCAACTTCACTGTCGAGCCAATCAAAGGACAGACTTCCAGAATTGACTAGTTCTCCTTTTTCAATCGCTGTTCCCAAAGTCGCTTCAATCGAATCAGCATTAACGGTAATTCCTGTTCCAGCGCCGATGTTAAGAGTGACATCTCCAGAAGTTCCTCCGTTAGTTAGTCCAGCTCCGGCGACAACACTTGTAATATCTCCAGTACTAGTAGTCCAACCTAAGTCATTATCAAAGCCACTTAAAGCAATATTAGCTTTAGTTAGTTTCTTTTGAGCGTTGGAAGTGTCTATTACCACAAAGTAATCTCCATCAATATCAGCGGTTGAAGTTGTTAATTCGCTTAAATCAACATCAAAAGTAGTAGAGTTTAGATCAAGAGCGATTCCAGCGGTGTAAGTAGTGTTAGTGTCAGTAGCTGCAATGGTAGTGCCAGTAATAGTCAAGTTGGCTCCTAAGTCTAACCAAGTGACAGCTCCAGCTGTGTCATCCCAGAACATAATTCGGTCGTCATTTGGGTCAGTCAAAGAAGCTCCGGTTCCACCTTGAGATATTGCTAATTGAGCTTCACTTGAAAGAGCTCCAGAAGAAACTGTGACAACTCCATCGGTAGTTAAACCAGAAAAAGTAATTGTTCCAGAAGAAGCTAGCCCTGTTAAATTTTGTAATTGTCGAGCACTTGTCAAAACACTAACTGATCCTATCTCTAAATTTCCAGTCACTAAATTCATATTTCCGCTCGCGTCTAAGGTTAGCCTTTCAAATCCAGGAGTAAACCACCTGAAGACTCCTTCTGAATTATCAATTTCCCATCTAGTATAGCTATTGTCTTCAAAAACCATTCTTGGTGTTCCATTTTGAACCCCGATGTCAATTCGATCCAACCCCAAAGCAGTTTCATCAACAGAACCAGAAAATCTGGCAGTAGTAGCAACCTCAAAAAATGTTGATGGATCTGTTGTTCCGATTCCCACATTCGCATCTGAGAAATAGAAAGCGTCATTCGTATTAAATCCAAAACTTCCCGTATCTGAATCAGTCGCTTCAAACAAGAAAGTTGGATTAGCACTGTTGTCAGAAGCGAAGTAGAAATTACCAGCACTTTCATCAATAGCGAACATTGCTGAAGCCAAAGTTCCTCCACCAATAGCAAAATCGTCGGTAGTATTTGTTAAAAATGTCAAATTTCCACTATCCGTCCAATTACTTGTTCCCCCTGTATTATTATTGCAAGACCAAACTTCAAGTGAAGAATTCCAAGTCAAAATTTGACCATCGCTACAACCTCCAATTATTCTCAAACCATCAGCAGTAGTTTCTAAACCAGAATTAGAAGCAGTTGTGACAGTCGTTCCAGTTGTTGTAGCGTCGATTGCTAAAGTTAAAATGGCTGATTCCGAACCACCGTCGGCTCCGCTAATTCCATTGCCATTGGTGATTGATTGAACATAACTGCCAGTCGTGTCGGTTCCTAACGCCACTGAATCAGCTTGAATACTAGTTAATCCGCCGGAAGTTATTGCAATGTCACCACCGATTGAAACAAAAGTTGGAACGCTTGAAGCATTATTTATTAACATTTGACTAGCGGATCCACCAGTTGAAGTTAAGGTGTTTGAATCCAACCAATAAGCCAAATGATTTGTTATTCCACTTCCAGCAATTCCACCTGCTCCTGATCCAGAATAAAAAGTCGTAAAATCGCTTCCAGTTCCAACCACAATTCTATCAGTTGTAGCATCCCACTGAATTCTACCCTCGGTAATATCAGTTCCAGTTTTCAAGTCTAAATCAGTACCAAAAATCAATCCGCCGTCAATAGTCAAATTATTAGCAACATTTACATCAGGAAGAATTCCGCTGACATCCGTAGTCAAATCAATTTGGTCGAGTGTCAAAGCTTGTCCGGAAAGTGTTAAATAATCATAAATTCCGGGAGAATTACTCAATGTCACTTCATCATGAGTAATTGCCCCCCCATCGGTATCACAAACCAATCCATTAGTAGTACTGTAAGTACAGAATCTTCCATCCGTCAAAACTCCTTCTTTAACTGAAAGATTGTCACCACTAAGCGTCAATAATGAACCAGCCACTCCCAAGTTTGTTTCAGAAGAAATATCGATTTCGTCTCCTAGCAAAGAAAGATCACTAGACAAAAATTTTGAATCTACTTCTCCGCCTTTTCCCAATAGCATCAAGTTGCCTTCATTTTCACCAATAACACTGCCGTTTAAACTTCCAGCATTTTGAGCATAAGCAGAAGAAACTGCAAACAAATTCGGAGAAATTCTTTTTCTTGGAACCAATTCTTTATCATCTCCAATTTTTATTCCCAAATAATAATTATTGTCAAGCATGTTTAAATTCAAAGGCAAAACATTTATTTCACCTAAAGCAGTTCGAATCAAACCAAAATTCAGCTCAATTTCTTGAGTTTCTTGCCAAATTGCAATCTCTGAATTTTCCGGATAAATTGAAAAAATTACTGTTTGAACCCCCTCCAAAGGTTTGTTAGTTTCTTTATCAAGAACAAACATTGAAAGATCCATGGCAATCGAAGCTTCAGCTGGTATTGAAAACAAAATAAAGCCTAAAAAAACAGCAAAAAAGACCATAACAAAATCACCTCCCTTACCAAGAATTAGTTCTCGTTTTTGGCTAAAATTAGCCTTTATTTTTTCTATTATTTTTGTTTGAACTAAATTCATTTTTGACAAACTATAAACTCCTGTTTTTAGGTCTTTCTTTGTTTTAAAACAAACAACCGAGAAGACAAAACCAAGAGAGGTTTTTTATATTTTTCAAACTAGTTTAACTTTAACACAAAAATAAGCCTCTGCCAAATAGAAAAAAGTCTTTTTTGTGCATAACTTTTGACTCTTTTTTTGACTCTTTTTTGGCCTCAAAAAAATCCCTTATTTAAGCTAAAAATATTTTTCAAAAAATCCTATTTTTGAATTTTTTTAAAAAATAAAAAAAACATTTTTTGAAAATAAAAAATATTACCAAAAATATTAATTTTTATAAAATTTAAAATTTAAAAAATTCCCTAAATTTTTGTAAAATAAACCACCGAAATATTTTATTCTATAAAATAAACAAAAACAAACTTGAATATTTTAAAACTCTAAAAACAAATCATTCAACAAAAAAATAACTCCGATATCTCAATTTCAAAAAACTCTCAATACCAATAAAAACCAACTTATAAAAACAAAAAAATTCAATTAATAATTTATTTATTCAACTCACTTTTTTGCTACTATACGACGTCGTATGGAAGTAAAATAAAAACAAAAAAAACAAATAACCAATTTGTTTTTTGTTAAATATTTTTTACCTAAATTTAACTTTCTAATAGTAAACTTTCAAAAAAAATTCCCTTGACGAACTTCAAAATTTTTATCCTTAAATTTCCTCCCACTGGTCCAACCAGTGCACTGGTTGGACCAGTGGAAAATCAACAAACGAAACGCACCTTATTCTTCTAACAAAAATTTAGAGAAAGCTCTTTTCTCTTTTATGTCATCACAATTTTTCTTGCAAAATTTTAAATAATCTTCTCCACTATTATTAAATTGACCTAAAATATCGTTCTTAAAACAAAATCCATTTTTTTTATTTTTCAAATATTCTGGCAAACTTGAAAACTCCCAACTCTCAAGTTCTTTAATTTTATGAATGTAATGATTTCCATTAACGTAAGCCGACAAATAAAGCAATTGCGGGTTCGATTCCACTTCGACTCTTTTATACCGACCTTGAAATAAACCACCTGTTCTTTTATACTTTTCATTAAAATATCGAGTATAACCTGTTGCTATTTTTTGAATAAATTTTGCAATACCATCTTCAGAAACTTCTTTTAAAATTAAATGATAATGATTAGCATTCAAGCAATAAGCTACTATTTCAACCAGCTTTTCTTCTTCCACTGGTTGAACCAGTGCACTGGTTGGACCAGTGGAAAATTTTGAATCTAATCTATCTCGCAAAGATCCAACTTCGTGGTTGTTGAATTCTTTCATACTGTCAATAAATCTTTTGTAATCATATTTATCACAAAAAACCTTTCTTTTTTCTACACCCCTATTAAAAATATGATAACAATCTCCCCAAAAAAGTTCTTTTTTCATTGGATTTGATTTAATTTAATTAGTTATTCAACTGAAACCAAGACTCAATCAACAAACTATCCCCTAAACTATCTTTCTAATTAAATTGAAACAAAAAAACTGAGAACATTTGAATTTATTATCAATTTTTTAATTCCCACTGGTTGAACCAGTGCACTGGTTCAACCAGTGGGAGACCAGTGGGAGAAACCGATAGAAAAATGTTGTGTTCATATTTTCTATCGCTTGTTCTCTTATTTTTTCATTTCTGCTCAGGCTTGCCTCACCATAGTACTGCCTACTGGCAGGCGGATTTAGCGAAAATAAACAGAAATCTAATCAACCTAAAATACAAATCCTCGTATTTCGAATTAATTTATAATTTGTAATTTATAAATGATGCTTAATTTTGAATTTACTTCTTTTCTATAGTATGTTCTATTTCCGAAACTCCATTCCCGAGGTTCAACCGCGGTATCCACCGAGGTCAAACCTCCAGAACTCGCTTAGTCCAAAAACCTCCCCACTTAATACTAGATGCTCAATACCCTACTCAAACCTCATCGCGCTTCCGTTATAAAGATTTTTGATTTGTTCTTCTGTCAAAGCGTAGTTAAAAATTTGAACATCGTCGATTTGACCATTAAATTTATCAAAACGATCAGACCCCCCAATGCCGATACTATTACTTCCTCCTTCCATATCATCATAATTATCGATAGATAGCACCTCCGAAACTCCATCTACATAGAGCTCACCACTATAAACGCCTCCCACATCTCTATATGTTCCAGTAATAAAATACCATTGATTTGCATTCCAAACACTTTGAGTCGATTGAATACTTCCTCCGTTTGAACCTAAATGCATTTTGCCATCAGCATTAAAACCAAAAAAATATGAATCATTTTCCGCAGTCCATTGTCTATCAAGCATTACTCTATAATCAGATAATGAAGAGTCGTATACAATCGCAGGTCTTACCCACATAGAAATTGTTAACTCTTCATTAATATTACAAATACTTGAATTTGCTATTTCAACATAATCATCTGCTCCATCAAAATCCAAGGCTTCTCCCGAATGACCGTCAACCCAATCAGTGTTGGCGTCCATATTGGTCATAGTGCCGTCGTTATCGTTCCCGCTTTCATCGTGAACCGTCGTTCCTGTCCCTTCGTCCATTTTCCAATGGGCCACCGGTTTCCCGCGATTATAGTCCCAAGCAATCTGCGCCGGCGTCCGCGCGTAGTCATAAACAACAACTTGATCGACAATGCCGTCTTTAAAACTACTTCCAATACTTTTATAGTACGAACCTATCCGAGCCTCAGGAGTAAAAGTAGAGTCTGTCAGGCCGTGAGAGGCAATAATTTTTGAAGCCATTAATTTTCCGTCAAGATATGCTTTAAAATCATCGCCACTCCGCACAGCAGTAACGTTGTGCCACAAGCCATCCGTGTTTGTTCCAAGCAATAGTTGATTCAATCCAGAACATCCACTCTCATTTACAGAGTTTAAAGTTACAGAAGGATTATAATAGCAATTTCCTGAATTTCCTCTGGAAATCCCTATTGAATTATCGCTAGAAGATTTCATCCACGCAGAAATAGTATAAACAGTATCTTCTGAACTTATTTTTGGATATGTGCCTAAGTCCACATAATCATCCACCCCATCAAAATCCAAAGCACTACCATATTTTCCTCGCACCCAACTCGGACCATTAGTCAAAGTTCCGTCATTGCCGTTCCCCGAAGTGTCATAGGCTGTTGTGCCAGATTTTTCATCCATCGAAAGTTCCAAAACCGGTGGAGAGCATTTGGCGGTATCACCGGGAATACAATATTTACTAGAAAATCCTCCCACTTCTGTCCCGTCATCACTCGCCTCAGCCCTCTCCCCTCCCATCGAAACCGCCGAACCCGAATTAGCATACTCCTGCCTCACCTCATCCTCCGTCAAAGCATAATTCCAAACCTTCACTTCGTCGATTTGACCTTTAAAATCTGCTACTTCCCCTTCCCCTGTTGTTCCAACTGTAAATTTTCCGTCTTTAAAACTTGGACTGCCTGTCGGAGTATTAGTGTTTTTTAATTCTCCGTCCACATACATAGCCCTTTCAAAACCATTATATGTTACGAGCACATGGTTCCACTCTCCCACTGACAATCCCAAATTACATTCCCTAAAATCATCACTCCACCAATAATTAACCAAACCATCTCCGCCAGGACAAACTGAGTTTTCCACAAGTCTAAGAGCATTGACTGCTCGTTGAGTGCCATACAATCCCCAACCCATAATCCCTTGTCTTTGACTTGTATCTAAAATTACTGGATTAATCCACGCAGACAAAGTATACTGTTGCATATCAATAAATAGTGCAGTATCTTGGATTTCAACATAATCATCGCTCCCATCAAACTCCATCGCCCCACCCATTTTCCCATTTTTATCCCACATTGAAGAAACAGTGGTGTTAGTTCCGAGGGTTCCAGGAATCAAAGTTCCATCATTAGAAAATCCGGAAGAATCATACGCCGTCGCTCCCCGCCCTTCATCAAAATTCAAATGCAAAATCGGAGATTTGTTTGCTGGACCTCCCCCATTCATGTCTTCCAAAATTTGGCTTTGCGTCCGCGCGTAATTATAATATTTCACATCATCAATCTGCCCAGTAAAATTAGCGTTTACTCCATTACCTCCTATCTTAAAGGAATTATCGGTATCTACATCAAAGTTAAAAGGTCCCCAAGCCTTAGTAATCGTCAATCCTTGCTCAATACCATCAATGTATAACTTGGGATAATCTGCACCTTCCCTCACCAAAGAAACATAATGCCAATTACCATCAATAATATCGGTATCCGTATAAGCAGAAAAAACTAAGTTCCCACCAGTATGTATCAGCATAACTGAAATTCTTTTACTTGGATTAGTAGAGCCTGTTGACTGAACAGATCCCGATGAAACCGTCCATTGTTGATAGACAGGGATAGTTTTTGCCTTTCCAAAAATAATTTCGAAAGAATCGACAGCAGCATGCTTAAACCACCCTCCTACTGAAAAATTATTTGCTCCTGGTTTCAATGTTGCATCATTTCCAACATCCACATAATCATCCGTTCCGTCAAATTCACAAGCCGAGCCGTATTTCCCCAAAACCGAACAATCCATCCCCGAATCATTGGCGCCGTCTACCGTCGTGCCGTTGTTTTCATTGCCGGAAATGTCATAAAGCGTCTGGGCATCCCCCGCCACTTTCTCATCCATCTTCAAATGCAAAACTGGCCCTGGCGCGTATTCATACAACCCCTTGACTTCATCAGGACTCAACGCCCGATTATAAATCCGCACTTCATCGATTTGACCATTAAAATCATCTGAGTAGGAACTAAGACCAAAACAGTCTCCCCCTATTTTAAATTTATCAGTAGACTCAACATCAAGCACGATTGTTTGCGTTTCTGTGTTTAATAGAATTCCATCCTGATATAAATACAAAGAAGACCCATCCCAACTAAAAATGAAATGATGCCAATCCGTGTCACTCATACTTAATTCTGGAATTTCCACAATGTCACACGCACTATCATCACAAATTATACCTCGAATAACATTAGAATCATCATAGTGATATAAAGCATAAGATACATTTACAGGATTCCCTCCAACAGTTTTTGCTACATATCCAGCATAAGTATCCTGATCAGCGCCACTTTGTTTTATCCAAGTCGAAATAGTTCCCGCCATGGTAAGTTCTAGACTTGCTGTGCTATCTCTTGTAATAAGATCACCATCTCCATCAAATATTCCGCCGTTGCCATATTTTCCTCCCGCTGTAGTAGCATCTCCCGTTCGCGTTCCATCATTCCCATTCCCACTCGCATCCAGCACTTCCCCCGCCGTTCCATCCCAACTGGCTTCATCCATCTTCCAATGTCCCACCAACCCATCCGACATCCACTTGTCTGATTTCCCGCCGAAAGACACTGAGGTCCCCCGACTGGATTTCACTCCTGAAAGCCCCGCATTATAATCCTGCTTGATCTGTCCCGCCGTCCTCGCATACGGATAGATCTTCACTTCGTCGATTTTTCCATTAGTATAAGTCGCCAAATCTGTGTCTCCACCAATTTCTAATCCTTCACTTGATTCAGGAAATGCAGTCGGAATGGTGCCAGTGAAAGATAAAGTTTTTTCTATTCCGTCTAAATACAATTTTATTTTGTCCGAATTTTCACTTCCCGCTCCATCATAAACTATTTGCAAATTATACCAACTATTCGCCGAAATATCAGCGTCAGTAGTTATTCCATAATTAGTGCAATCATCAGTTAAAGCGTCGGCGATGCAAACTTTGATTTCATCGCTATTAGTATCATCTAATTTTATTAAAACTGCATTTTGACTATCACCCCATTGAGCCGTGATTGGTTTGGAAACTGCTAGCGTTTGAAAATTAAAAAATTGGGTAGTTGAAAATTGATTGAAAATTGGAAATTGGAAATTGGAAATTGCGACGGAGTCGTCAGTTCCATCAAAATAAAGACATTTTCCCGAGACACACTCACTCTCATCTTTCCAAACCGGGCCATTAGTCAGCGTCCCATCATTCCCCTGTGAACTTTCATCATACGCCGTTGTCCCAAACCCCTCATCAAAACTCCAATACCCCACTGGATCAGCCGGTCCTCCACTATCATAATCCACCTCCACTTCAGTAATTTTAGAAATCATTGCTCCGTCGATGGTCTCCAGTTTGGCTTTATAATATAGAGAACTGGTCCACTCCAGCCCCGAAAGATCAATCAAATTTTCTTCGTCAACCAAAGAATCCCAGCCGTTGGCGGTTCCAGAAGATGAATACCAACTTTCTCCGTCTTCTGAAAATTGAGCTGCCACACTAGTTCCAGCTGGAATATCAGTGGTAATATCAATACTATTAACAGCCAAAATTCTTTCTCCAGTGCTACCAACCATATTAGTAGAAACAATCGCTCCTTCTTGATGATAAATTGTTCCTCCCGGAGCATCGGCTTCCGTCCCCGTATAATCTAAAGTCGTATCATTCACCACTGGCGTCAAAGCAGAATCAGTCGTTTCTAGTTTCAATTTATAATACAAAACCGCCCCATCCCAGCTCAATCCAGAAAGATCAACTTCATCCTCTCCGGCGCTCAAAGAATCCCAACCGCCCTTGGTTCCCGCCGAAGAATAAAAAATATGTCGATCTTGGGAAAATTGAACTGAAACAGTAGTTCCGGCTGGAATAGTTGAATCAACCGTAAAACTGTTGATGGCCGTCACCTCCGCACCCACCAAAAGATTAGTAGATTTCATTGTACCTTGAGCATAATAATCAGCCCGCGCCAAAGAAACCCCGCCAAAAAGCAGGAAGCTCAAGCAAAAATAAACCGCTAATTTGTATTGAATTTTTAATTTCATTTTTTATTTAAATTTTTGAAAATTTTATTCTTCGCTCTTGCCTCGGCGTAGCTTTAGCGAAGACAGGTAAAGGGAGACTGAGGACCCGTCTCGCCGAGACTTGCCGAGGTGGAGGTTTTTATTTTAAAAATCAAAATTTCCAAATCTAAAACCGCAAGCGGCTTCGGAGACAAGTTTCCAAAAACCAAATTATTCCTGCCTACCGGCAGGAATTACCACCCTAGAACACACCTAACTGAGAAGCTATTCGTCTTATTGGGGCTGGACACATACCCGTCGGAAAATCTCACGTACCAAGCGTTCGTAGCATTGTACTCCGTGGCGGACCAATAGTAGCTCGTGCCGAAATTGTCCCCGAAAGTAGTTTTATTGCTATAAATATAGCTCAACTCGGTTTTAGTTGGTAAACGCCCTCCAATCGCTTTACAAGCTTGCCGAGCGGGATAATCAGCAAAATTAACCGTATTATCTGCTACCATTTCATCTCCATTTTGCCCACCATCAATTCCACACTGAGACTGATTACAAGCTGTATTTTCGCTTTTCCATTGTTGCGTAGTTGCAATATCAGTTTTAGCCACCACAATATAATCCCCATCGCCCAAAGTATTAGCGCAAACATCATCATAACCAGTTCCACAAAACCAAGTCCCGCTGTCACAACTCCGAGCTTCCAATTTCACTTCTCCTGCCGTAGTATCCACTTCCACGTTCCAAGTATCTGCCACGCTTGAATCACTCGTAAAACTGTCAATAATTTCTTGGGCATAGACCAAAAAAAATCCCGTCACCACTCCCACCACCACCACTCCCAAAACTGAAACAATTTTTCGTTTTTTCATCAATCCCCAATCCCCAATTTTCTTCAATCTAGTAATTGTTTTTTTAATCTTTTTTCGAAAAAAAATCTTTAGAATTCCAATTTGTTTTTTAATTTTCTCTTTTCTCCTCCCCCTTTCCCAAAGGGGGACCGAGGGGTTTTTTCCGTTCCTATTTTCAACAACATTTTCTATTTTTTGTTTCATAATTCATAATTTATAATTATTATTTTCAATTACCTTGCTTGTCATTCCCGCGCAAGCGGAAATCTAGTCAATTTATAATTATTATTTTTAATTTCTAGTTGTTGTTCTTAATTTAATATTTTAAAACATTTTTAAATTTTGTATTTAGACTTTCAATGCTAGTTTTCAATTTCTAGTATACTATAAGATTTTAATTTTTTGAAGAATAAGTTTTTCCCCCAGTTCAACCTAGGTGAATACACTGGTTTCCACTGGTTGAACCAGTGCACTGGTTCAACCAGTGGAAACCAGAGGAAAGGTTTTTAGGGAAATTTTGAGTTTTAAAAAAAATGTTTTATTTTGTATTTCAAAAATATTAAAGGCTATTTTCAGTAAATTTATTTTAACATAAAATTTTTTCGAAACAAAATCCTCCCCAGTTCGACCGATGTGAATACACTGGTCAAACCGAGGGAAATTTTGAAAAACTTTTAGACTAATTTAAGTTGTTTGATTTTTAGAACCTTGAATGTTGAATGAATGCTAATTGTTGAATATTGATTATTTAATTTATTTCCCTCTTGTAGTCTCCCACGGTTCGACCACCGTTCCACTGTGGTCAAACCGCTATCATTCTAATCATTACCTTGTTATTTTAAATTAAAACATTCAAAATTTTTATACTTAATACTTGATACTAAATACTGCGAATTACTTCCCCACCGTCCAACCAAAAATATCATTAAAAGATTCTTCCAGTAATTGGAAGAAAGAAGTATCTGGCGGACCAGTATAAAATACAAATTCATCTGATTCAACCTCATTGCCCCAACGATCTTTGCTTTGAATAACATAAGTATAAACGCTAGAAAATTCAATACTAGGCAAAGTAAAACTATGAACATAAGCAAAATTATTTTCCGCTATTTCTTGAAACTTTGAATCTTCATCGCCTTTATATCTGATTGTTGAAAAAATCGGCTTATTGGACTGCCAAGAGGCATAATAACTAATATCGTCTTTATCTTCACTGGACCTAAAAAGCTTGCCTTGAAAATGAGAAATTTCAATTGGTCTGGTTCGATCATCATCAGTCATCGCCATCAAAGCCTCGCTTCCCAAAACGATGTCCTGAGCCACAAAACGCTCACCACTATATTCTTCTCCAGCTTTAGTAGTCTCACCCAAAACTTGCACTAAACCTTTTCTAGAATCCTTTTGATACAAATTAACCGCACTCATTTTATTACTTTCATTCTGCTGTTGCCAATACTCGAAAGACACCAAGCCACCAAAAAGCAAAGCAAAAAGCAGAATGGTTTGCAAAGAATTTATTAAAATTTTTTTTATTAAAATTTTTTTCATTTTATGTTATAAAATTATCCTTTTTTGTTGTTCCTGCCCCGACTGTTTGAGAATAAGATCTGGTGGGAATCTAGTCAATTTATAATTTTTGTTGTTTATTGTTTTCTAAAACCCCCTGTGTCCCTTGGCTCGTTCTAAGCTTGCGGAGGCAGGGCCCTTTGCAAAAGGGGGATACTTCACCCAATCTTTCACGTTTATTTTAAAAAGCTTCTTCGCCACCCCCCCCTTGATAAAAAAAGGGAAGGGTTGAAGGGGTTTTTATTTTAAAATTTAAAATTAAATATAGTTTATAAATCATAAATTAATTCATTCGAAATTGAATCAAAATTCGAAATTCAAAATTTATAATGCCCTTCAGATGCGAAATTTTCCCCGAACTTAAACTCGATTCTTCCATTTTTATTCTTCCTATCTTCTCTTCAAAGCTTCTAGCGGATCAACAACGCTGGCTTTTCTGGCTGGAATTAAACCAGTGAAGATTCCTATTAATAAAGAACTGGTTAATAATAAACAAATAAACCAAAACGGGGAGTGAAACAAATCAAAAGCCTCACCACCCATTCGAACCGCAATAAAATTAACAATCCAATTAAAAACATTTTGAACCAAAAAGCCCATTAAAACTCCCGAAACTCCCCCCAGAAAACCCATCAGAGCTGATTCAAAAATAAAAATACTTAAAATATTTTTGTCCGTTGCTCCGATTGCTTTCATTATACCGATTTCTTCAGTTCTTTCCAGTAAAGTAATAATCATCGTATTGAACATTCCAATCGAACTAACAAACAAGGCCACTACTCCCAAAATTGCCAAAATCAAACTGACTACTGAAAAGAATTTTTTAGATTGTTGCACTACCTCTGAAATAGAAGAAGTCTTATAACCCAATTTTTCAATCACTGCCTTAACGTCGTCAACTTGATTAGAGTTCCAAGCCTTGACTTTCAGCAAAAAAATCTCAGTTAAACCTTGATCTTGAAAATCAATAGCGCTAACAAAAACATTAGACCGATCATTCTCGACTATTCCAATAACCGTAAAAGTTTTTTCAATCTTTTTTTCCAAAAATTGCCCCTGTTCTCCGCTAGGAATATTTAAAACAATTTCGACTTCCTCATTCATCAAATCTTCCATTTCCATTCCCAAAATTTTCGAAAAAGCCGAAGACAAAACAATCCCGTTTTCCATTTCTTTCGAAAGCATTTCCCCTAAAAGCATCTTTTTCCCATCCATACTCAAATAACCCGGATCGGTAATGAAAAAAGAGGTATTACTAAGATTATCTTCAGTTATTATTTGGCCATCATATTTCATCAACGGAATAATTTTCTCCAATTCATTAATATAGCTGAATTGATCAACCGTTTTTTGATTAATTTTTTTACCTGTCTCATCATTAGAATAAACATCAATCGAAGATAATGAATCAGAAGTAGTAATTCTATTCAAAACCACTTCCTGAACTCCAAATCCCAAAGAAATCAGAAACAAAATCGTTGCTGTTCCAACTCCAATCCCCAAAATAGTCAAAAGCGTTCGCGACGTTCTAGCTCGAAACATTCTAGTGGATAACTTTATTAAATCAATAAATTTCATATTAGCCCGAATATCTTATTAGAATCAACAATTCCAGCTCTCTAGCAATCTTTTCGGCTGTTCTCGAATTCAAACCCAATCCTTCTTCCGAAACCGGTCGATCTAAAATTGCCTGAAAATCATCCCGAGCTAATTCTTCATTTAAACGACTTTCAATGCTGTTTTTCAAAACATTCATCCTGTATTCCGTTTTTTTAATCGGATATCGTTTAATAAAAAAATTCTTTAATCTTATCGCTGATTTAAACGGTTCTGAATAATCAATTTTTTCAGCTTCTTTATAAAAAACTGCCACCTGTTCAACAAAATGTTTTGCACTTCGCTTGTCCCAACCAGCTCCACCATCTTCCAATGATTTATTTATTTGGTCAAAAAATTGTTTTTCGTTTAAAGTTCCCAACAAATAGTTCTTCATATAACGCTGAGTCAAATCCGTTTGATAATTAGTTATCGGCAACATTAAGTGAGAAAAAATTTGTTTCACTTTAAAAGGCGTCAACAATTGACCAATATTAGCACTCGATAAATCTTTGAAAGAATTCATTAAAAGTCGCAGATCATTGGGAATTTTGGTTTGTTTAGTAAGAACCATTTTTTTCTTTTTTTCCTTGTTGAATTTTGCTTCTCTTCTCTTCTTTGTCACAACTACTTTTTGAATTTTTCCATCTTTAATATAAACAATTCGATCAGCAAAAACCAAATGATTAGCATCGTGCGTCACCATTATAATCGTCTTTTTGTCAAGCTCGTTCAACTCTTTGAGAATCGCCATCACATTATAGACCGACTTAGAATCCAAATTTCCTACCGGTTCATCCGCTAAAATTATCTCCGGTTGATTCATCAAAGCTCTCGCAATTGAAACTTTTTGCCGTTGTCCTCCAGAAATATCAGATGGATACTTTTCCGCCTGATTAGCAATATCAAATCGTTCCAAAAAACCTCTCGCTAAAGATCTTCTTTTTTCCAAATTAACTCCAAAAAAAACCTGGGGCAAACAAACATTATCTAAAACCTTTAGAGAATTAATTAAATGAAAAGACTGAAAAATCATTCCGACGGTTCTTCGTCTATATATTGATTTTTCGTCACTATCAAAATCATTAATATTTTTGCCTAAGACATTAATCGTGCCTCTAGTAGGCGTTTCAAAACTAGCAATTGAATTTAACAAAGTTGATTTTCCACAACCAGAAGGACCAAAAATTATAATCCATTCTTCCGCTTCAAATTCTAAATTAACATCATCCAAAGCCCGAACCTGATTTGATTCTCCTTTATGATAAATAACGTTAAGATTTTTTATTTCTATTATATTTTTTGTTTCCTTTTTTGGCATTCTATCTTTAATATTAACTTAATTTTTAGGAAATTTTTTCCAGTCGCAGTTTCGTAAAGTAAACGCTTAATCCAAAATTAGAAAATTGTTCATCTCAACAAACCTCAGCGAGGTAAACGGTGAAAAGAGTAATCAAAAACATTCTCTTTGAAACAAAATTAGTTAGCTATATTTTCTGGATTTTCAGCCGGTGAATCAACCCCAGCTGGCTCTTCTAAAACAGGACCTTCCTGATCAGTTGCATTTTCCTCAACAACCGGCAAAGTCGCTGAAGCACTTTCATTCAAATTAGCCAGAGCTTCTCGATTATTTTTCAAATTATCAATTATTTTCTGAAGCAATTCATTGTCTTGATTTGATTCTTTGATTTTTTCGAACTCTTTTATCGCTTGATTTTTATTGCCTTTTTTATCAAGAACCAAGCCATATAAATATCTAGCATTGGCATATTCAACATTCAACCCAAGTGCTCTTAAAAGAGAATCTTCTGCCTGATCATAATCTTCTCGTTGATAATAAAGTCTTCCCAAATCCATTTGCAATTCAGCTGCCTGAGGATAAAGTTCCACATTTTCAATCGCCTTATTCAAAGCCTTTTCTGTCTCTCGTTGTCTTTCATAAAGACTAACTAAAGTAATATTAGCTCCGACATGTTCCGGTTTTAAAATTAATACTTTTTTTAAATAATCTTCTGCCATTGATAAATATTCTAAACTTTTTTGAGGAAGCTCCATCTCCGCTTCAGCCTGTTTACCTGAATTTTGTTCTATCATCTCCAAATCGGCTAAAGTTATTTGAACGTTAGCTAAATATTGATATATTTCTGGATTTTTTGGATCCAACTCAATTGCTTTTTCGTAGTTTTCAATAGCCTTAATACCAGAATCTTTCTGAATAACAATGAACTCTCGATAAAGATTAGCAATCGAAATAAAATTAAGAGAATCAGCTGGATTCAAAGTTTTGGCTTTATCCAAAGATTGTAAAGCACTTCTAAATCTAGTACTGATGAAATTAGATTCATCTGGCGTTAAATTTTCCAAACCTTTCTCTTCAATTTTATCTTTGGCCAAAGCCAAATGGACTACTGCCAAATCTCGATAATATAGATCTCGATTAGGATCCAAAGAAACCGCTTTCGATATTTTTTCAGCTGTTTTTTCAATATTGTCTTCCTTGTTGCTAGCAGCTAGAGCTTGCCCAAAATAAACCGCAGCCACATATTTTTGACCATGAAGGTACATAACTGCTGTAAAACCAATTATCACCAAAACAAAACCAAAAGAAAGAATGAAAGAAGTTTTAGGGCTATTAGAAGTAGTTGTAATTTCATTCAAAGCTGAATTTTCGCTCTTCCTATTTAAAAAATACGAAACTAGAAGCAGAGCAAGAAAAAGCCACCACAACATCATAATGGTGATATTTGAAAAATAGGCAAAAAGAAAGATTGTCAGAAACAACCACCCTACCGCCAACGCAATTATCGAATAATTATTGAAATTATTTTTCTGCCTATCATCAACGCTCTTAATAATTCGCATAACTTCTTTGAAAACAACGAACAACCCAGCAATTACTAAAAACAAGAAAGAAGCTACTCCCAAAATACCAGTCGTAGAAGCTAGTGTCGAGAAATAGCTAGTCGATTCATTAAAATTAACCGCTGAAAATTCTCCCAAATCACTTGGTCTGTTCTTCTTATAGACATTAGCAAAAGTAGTTGGTCCACTTCCCAGCATCGGATTGTCCTTGATTGAACTCAAAGAAATTTCTGCCGCTACTTTATGCTTCAAGAAAACCTCCACTGGCAAATTAACATTATTTATGAGAGGCTTCCCTCTTAAAAAAAACAAAAGAGTAAAAATAATAAAAATCATTGGCAAAACCCTTGATTGAGAAGGTTTTTTATTTTCAATTAAAATAGTTATTCCCAAAATGACAGCCAACATAAAAATCAAAAATATCCAAATCATTTTAAAATTAATCACTGCTAACAAAAAGAATGAACCAAAAGACAAAAGCATCAAAAAAGCTTTAATCCATTTGGAGGCACTGGATAAAAATAGTGTTACAGAAACCAAAAAAATTAAAGCAATATAAATCGAAAAAACATACACAGATCCAATCGTAGTAAAAGAACTAACCTTGGCAAATTCAAAAGGCAACAAATAAACACCTGAAAATTGAAGAATACTGAAAATCGTCAAAATGAAACCACTAAAAAGAAAAGAAAAAATCAATTTAGCAATTCCGCTGTAATTATTAATATTGTTAAAAATCAAAACAAAAAAAGTAATCAAAAACAAAACCGTGACAAAAGCGTTGCTTTCACCACCAAAATATCCCCACATACTTTGTTCATAATAGCTAGAATAAACGGTACTGATTCCATAAATTAGCAAAAATGTTAAAACAGGAATTAATAAAAAGCTTTTTTTAAATTTTATTTCATTTTTCCAAGCCATTTTTCCAATCCAGGCCAACGCACTAATTCCAACCAATCCAACTAACAAAATCTGCTTATTAAGTTCAAACGGGCTTGAAACATTGGCATAAAAAAAGATTGGCAATAATATGACCACTAAATAAAGAGGAATTTTAATTGTACAATCAATTAATTTTGAATTTTTAACTTTTTTCGTCACTTCCCCTGTTTTGTTTTCATTTTTCATTGTAGTCGTCTCTTCATTTTTTTGAGCCTTAATTTCAACATTTTTTCTGGTTTTCAAAAAATTTTTTATTTCGTCTTTTTTCATTTATATTATTTACTGATTTTTTAAAAATTCAAATCTGCCAAAAAAACAATGGCTTAATTTAAAGTATACTAATTTTTAAAAAATATGCAAATTTTAATTATTATTCAAAATCAATTTCACTATCTATTGCCTCCTTTCCAAAATTATGCTAAAATTTCACTTGAAGTTACTTGGAATTATTTCCGATTTAACTACTTATAAGATTAAAAAGCTTTATGAAAAAAAAGATTCACCCAAAATACAATTCTGACGTTGAAGTCAAATGTGCTTGTGGAAGCACTTTTAAAGTTGGTTCCACCGCCGAAAAAATAGACATTGAAATTTGCAATAAATGTCATCCTTTTTACACTGGAAAAGAAAAATTAGTCGATAGCACTGGCCGAGTTGACCGATTCAAGAAACGAATGGAAAAAAGTTCTGCCATGCAAGTTAAAAAAACTACTAAAAAAGAAGCTCCTAAAGAAGAAACAACCAACACTCCTGAAAAATCAGAGAAAAAAGAAGATAAAAAATAACTTTGAGGACACTACAAAATTCCCGCTAAACCTTTTCAAATTATTAGCGGGAATTTTTTTATTAAAATCTATGTTATACTCTATTTAATATGAAAGACTTTACGAACTTTTAACTTTATGAACTTTCTAACTAATTTCTATGAATCAAAAAAGAATCGACAAAATCAAAAAAGAATACACCGACCTAAAAAAAGAGCTAGAAAACCCAGCTAATTTTTCTAATCCCGAAAAACTCAAAAAACTCAACCAAGACTTGAGCGAAATTGAAGAAATAGTAACGGAAACAAAAACGCTAGAAGAAACGCAAAGACAACTCAAAGAAAATGAAAAATTTTTAGAAGAAGAAACTGACGAAGAATTTTTAGAAATGTCTAAACTAGAAAAAATCGAACTTGAAAACATTTTAAAAAAAACAGAGACAAACATGGAAAAATTGCTCTTGCCTTCTGATCCTCGAGATAAAAAAAGTATTATTATTGAAATTCGAGCCGGCGCCGGTGGCGATGAAGCCAGTCTTTTTGTAGGAGAATTATTCAAAATGTATTCCCGTTTCGCTGAAAAAAATAATTGGCGAACTGAACTCAACAGTTCTAGTCCCAACGTCTTGGGTGGCTTTAAGGAAATAATTTTTGAAATTTCTGGTAAAAATGTTTACTCTAAACTTAAATTTGAATCCGGAGTTCATCGAGTCCAAAGAATTCCCGAAACCGAAAAACAAGGGCGAGTCCACACTTCGACCGTCACAGTCGCCGTTATTCCTCGCGCTGAAAAAACTGATTTAAAAATCAGACCAGACGAACTAAGGATTGATACTTTCGCTTCTTCAGGCCCAGGTGGTCAATCCGTCAATACCACCAACTCTGCTGTTCGAATTACCCATCTTCCAACTGGCACAATGTCTTCTTGCCAAGATCAAAAATCTCAACTTCAAAACAAGGAAAAAGCGATGCAGATTCTTCGCTCCAGACTCTTAGCCCAAAAAGAAGAAAAAGAACAAGCGGCAGCTTCTTCGGAACGAAAACAACAAATCGGAACAGGAGATCGGAGTGAAAAAATCAGGACCTATAATTTCCCTCAAGACCGAATTACTGATCATCGAATCAAAGTCAGTTGGTCTAACATTGAAATAATTTTAAACGGCAACTTAGACGACATCGTTGAGCAAATTACCCAAAAAGATTTAGAAATGAAATTGAATGATGAAAATTAAAAAATTGCTTCAGCAAAGCAAATTAAAACTTTGCAATTTTTCACCAACCCCAGACTTGGATGCAGAAATTTTATTAAGCTCAATTTTAAAAAAAAATCGCGAATTTTTATTTTCCTATCCTGATGCGGAAGTTTCTCCTCAAAAAATAATAAAATTCAAAACTTTAATTCAAAAAAGAATTCAGCAAGAGCCAATCGCCTATTTAATCAAAGAAAAAAATTTTTACGGTCGACCTTTCGGCGTCAGTCTTGACACCTTGATTCCTCGCCCTGAAACTGAACTATTAATCGAAAAAACCTTAGAATATTGTCACCAGCAATTTTATCCCTCTAAAAAAATCGCCTTAATTGACGTTGGAACAGGCTCAGGCTGTATTTTAATTTCCCTCTTGAAAGAACTCCAAAAAAGTCGATTCAGAAACTCCCAAATCGAAGCTTTCGGAATAGACATCTCGACAAAAGCTTTGAAAATTGCAGAAAAAAATGCGAAAAATTTGGAAGTTAACTGGAAAATTGATTTTTCAAAAGGAGATTTATTAAAATCTTTGTTAAGTAACTTGTTAAGTAACAAGTTCGATAACAAAACCCAATTAATAATCACGGCCAATCTCCCCTACTTATCACCAAAAATCTATCACAACTGCCCCGCTTCTGTTCAGGCTTTTGAACCTAAAAAAGCCCTGATTGCCAAAAAAGACGGCCTAGAATTCTATTTAAAGCTTTTAAACCAAATCAAACGACATAAACTACCTGATTTAGTTCAAAATCTTTATCTAATTTTTGAAATTTCTCCGGAACAAAAAAAGTTCGCTCAAACAGAATTTAAAAAGATTTTTCCCCAGGCCAACTTCAAATTCAGCAAAGACTTCTCCCAAAAATGGCGTTTCATTGAAATTTTCTTTTAAATAGATTACAATTAGCTTGAAAACTAATAAAGACGCCTCATACAATAGTTTGATTAAGTATTTTTCTAATTAAGGGTTGTATATTTGAGCACAATTTGAGGAGAATTTGAGTACCGAACGAAATGTACTAAACTGGTACATTGAATGAGTGACGGAAAATTCGACAAAAAAGTGTGTCAAATAGACAAGCCGTCAACACAATGAAATCACTAGCTGTCAACAAACGAGCTCACTTTGACTACCAACTCCTCGAAACCTTCGAGGCCGGTTTAGTGTTAAAAGGCTACGAAGTCAAATCAGTCAAATCAGGTCACGTCTCTCTCAAAGGTGCTTTTGTCACTTTCAACAGAAGTGAATTATACCTCACCAACGCTCACATCAATCCCTACAAGCAAGCTGGAATTATCGAAGGCTACAACCCGACCAGACCGCGAAAATTGTTAGTCAAAAAAAGTGAAATCAAAAAATTACTAGGAAAAGTTCGAACTGAAGGCTTGACATTAGTACCTGTTTCAATGTATAATAAAAAAAGCCTAATTAAGCTTTCATTTGCCTTAGCTAAGGGAAAGAAAAAGCACGACAAACGTCAATCGATTCAAAATCGTGAAGACAAGGTCAAGATTGAAAGAGCCTATAAGGAAAGACGTTAAAAAATTATTTGATTATTTTTTTAAGATACAAGGACACAAGATACAAGAAACAAACAAATCTCAAATTAAAATTTTAAAAATAAAAAAGCCAAAGGCTTTTAGTTTGAAATTTAAATATTGAAATTTTTAATTTGTTTGTTTCTTGTGTCCTTGTTTCTTCGGAAAAACACGCTGGGGGTGCCAGGCTTCGACAGGTTAAGTATTTTGAAATTTGCAGATCAAGCTGTATATCTTGTTAAAAATATACAGGGATTGGCTTTAAGTGTTATTTTGTTTTCGAAATTGAAAATTTTTAGAATAAATTTTCTAAATAATTTTTGAAGCACTAACCAAAATTAATGTAAAAAAATTTGAAGAAAATTTAATCAAAAATTTTCGATTGTAGTAAAAAGAACATTTAAAGCCAATCCCGAAACCTTATAAGTGCAAACTTATATAATAAAGCAAAAAGTGCGTTAGCATCTGCTTTCACACCTAACTTTGCTGCTGCCATAGCTTAATTTTAACCTATGGCCCATCGATTGACTGATTTCTAATAAGTCTCTGGAATTGCTTGCAATTCCTTATCGGTGTCAACATTAGAACGTAGTTAGTTTGTTTTCTTTTGGCAAATTAATCAAATCACACAAAAGAAAAGTTCTCTCGCTTTTTTTGTCCATCTCAACGCGATTGAACTTCTGAGATTTATTCTCAAAAACAGATGGAACATATCTGTAGACGATTTTAAAATTTTGACACTGGACATGGGTTCAATTCCCATCACCTCCACAAAGTTTTTCTTCTTTTGAAGAAAAATCAATTTTAAATTTTAAATGAATTTTTAATATAATAATTATTTAGTTTTTAATTACATAAGCTTCGCTTATGAATTTAAAAAATGAAGTCATTCAAAATTGGATCGAAATTTTAAATTCAAAATTCAGAATTTATTTTTCTAGCCTTGCTAAAAATAAAGAATATTGCTATATTAGCAACATCAAAAGGGTGATTAAAAATAATCCCTCAAAAGAATTAATCAATAAATTAAATTTATCAAAAGAGTATTTAAACCAGTCCCGCGAAAACCGAAGAATAAGGTGAATGAAGCTATTCATATACCAACCGTTCGAGTAGTGGGCGAAAGAGGCGAACAACACGGAATTATGGCAATTCGTGATGCTTTGATTTTAGCCAGATCTCAAGATCTAGACTTAGTCGAAATTGCCCCCAAAGCCGAACCACCAGTTTGCAAAATAATTGACTGGGGAAAATTTCAATATATGGAAACTAAAAAGAAATACGAGAACAAGAAAACTCAAAAAAAGACCAAACTAAAAGGAATCAGATTTCGACCAAGCACTGGTGACGGAGACTTAACTTTCAAAGCCGAACAAGCCAAAAAATTCTTAACCAAAGAAAATAAGATTAAAATTCAAGTCGTTTTAAGAGGACGAGAAAAGGCGTTTGCTGAACAAGCCAAGAAACGATTGAAAGAATTCATTGACAAAATCGATTTTCCAGTTAAAATAGAACAAGACATTAGACAACAAGGAAATGGATTTAATGTCATCATAGCTCCCATTATTAAAGGAGACTAGTTTTAATTTACGATTAAGAAATTGTTTTCAATCACAGTTTTGACTAGAAAGTTAAAAAAATATTTGCAGATAATTTCACCAAACTATGCCAAAACTTAAAACAAGAAAAGCGGTAGCAAAGAGATTTAAAATCACTGGTACTGGAAAAGTTTCTAGAAGAAAATCCAACCAAAATCATTTTAATGCCAGACAAACCTCTGATCAAAAAAGAACTAAGCGAGGAAATCAAATTGTGACCGGTAAAATAGGAGCTTCTATTAAAAGAGACCTTTTGAGTGAATAGAAATCATTTATAAATAATTCGAATAATCAGGGGAAATTAAAGGTTTGAGAACAATTCGAGGCGGATTTGAGCAACGAATGAGACGCACTGAATAGTACGACGAATGAGTAGCTAAAAATCCAACAAAGAACTGCGCCAAACATTTAACTTCTATTATAGATATGCCAAGAATAAAAAGAGGAGTAACCGCCTCAAAACGACGATCAAATCTATTAAAAAGAGCCAAAGGTTTCAAATGGCGACGAAAAAGCAATTTCAGAGCTGCTAAAGAAGCCTTAATTAAAGCTGGAAAATATGCTTACCGAGATCGAAGAAACAAAAAACGAACTTTCCGAGCACTTTGGATTTTACAACTTAACAATGCCTTAAGACAAAATGACTGGAAATATTCTACTTTCATTAAATATCTCAGAGATAACACCATTAATTTAGACCGAAAGATTTTGTCCAAATTGGCAATGAATGAACCAGAGATTTTCAAAAGAATGATCGATAAGATGAAATTAAGCAAATAGATTTACTTTTTTATATTAAAAAACACCTCTTTACAATGAGGTGTTTTTTTATTTATCATTTCCACGAAAAATTCCGAGCGGTTTGACCTCTGTGGATACAGCGGTCGAACCGCTGGAATTTTAGCTATTTAACTCGACTTTCCGCTTTTCTTTATTTTATACCTTGTCATTCCCGCGCCTCATGCACCATAGCTTCAGCGACTGTGTAAAAGCGGGAATCAAGTTATTTAAAAATATTATTACCTCTCCACAAAATCATAAACCTAAAAAATAGTCAAAACAAACAAAAAAGGCCCTGTTCCTCGAACAACGCCTCATAAAATCTTTTTTTAACTTTTTTCTCTCAGAAAAGAGCCTCCCCATTCAGATTTAGCGTAACGATGCGCAATGAAGCCCACCGACAAATAAACAAGAAAGGGTATTAGCCCCCACCAAGATTTAAAACTAACGATAGTCAAAAGAATCGCAGCTGTTCCAATCGCCAAAAAAATACTGTTAAAAAAACTTTTGCTATTTCCATCATCTTCGTCCATATTTATGAACATAAAAATCATCCACCCTAATAATTTTAAGACAAAAATAAACTTTTTATATTTCTCTCCTCTTTTTAGGTCTTTCTCCAAAAAAGAATCTTTCCACATTCGTCTTTCCAAGAAATGAACTATTAAGCCCACAACCAAATAAATACAAATGCGATAAAAATTAGGTTCATCAAAAATCAACCACCAAAATACGACTCCAGTTGCAACGAAAACACTACTCAAAGCATTTCTAAACTCGTCATAATCTTTATCAAGATTTATAAATAGGCACAAGGGCCACCCAAAAAACCTTAAAACAAGAAAAGATTTCTCACGTTTTTTCATTTTATCTCGCTCCTTCTTTAAATATTTCTATTCAAGAATTGATTTCTTTAAAAAATATCTCGCAAACAGCTCTACAATTCCGCCAGTAATCAAATAGGCTAATCCAAAATAAACTGAATTTTTTAAATCAAAAAATTCAATATACAGGGACATTGGAATAATAAACAAAGCTCCAATTATCAACAAAGCAAATCCCTTGAGAAGATCTTTCAGACTTCCGTCATCTTCTAAGTTAAGAAACATTAAAAACCACCAAAAAATCAATTTGCCTAAAAATCCAAAAAACGATCTAAACCCCTTCATCTTTTACCTCCCCTTTAAATTACAAAAAATTTATTTTAAACTTTATAAAAAGAACAATCTTTATTTAAAAAATCAACCCTAAACATTATTATCCAAAAACCCCTTTAAGTCAACGACATCCCGCTTGTCCTTGTTATAATAATAAGTTTTTATTCCAACTGACTCAGCACTCTCAACTGCCGCTTTGTCGTGTTCAAAATAAATAACATCTTCCGAATCCAGATTGAAATATTCCAACGTCTTTCTATAATAACTCGGATCGATTTTCTCTGGATTATGATTTAAAGTAAAGACTTCATACGGCATTTTATCCAAACCAAATACAACTTGTTGTTTCTCATCCGCCCCAGTAAGAATAATTTTTCTATTTGGATATTCTTCTAGTAACTCGGACATTTCTTCAAAAATTTTGCCCTCTTTACTCACAAAAACATTCACCGCATCGACTAAAATTATTTTCATACAAAAAACTTAAAGATTATAAATCAAAATAGTATGTACTATAGAACATTTTAGGATATCCTCTAAAAATTAATTTTATTTCTCAAAAATGCTTTACTTTTTCTGCAACGATTTTTTCGATCACTTTTTTATTGTCTTCTTCTCGAACTTTAATATTCCTCACTTCCCCACACTTTTCACATTTTTGTTCTAAAATCCATTCTTGATTTTTCAAAAAAGCGTTAACTGGTCTCATCAACCCGCCACATTCATTGAGCCTATCTCCCGGATTAATATCAACATGTTTAGAACACAAACATTCCGGACAATGATTAGTATACCCATTCCCTGCCACAAACGCCCCACAATTCTCACACTCAAAATCCTCAATCCTCCGCTGAAATTTTTTCATATTCTTTGTAAAAATTTATTAAAAATAGTTTTATTTTTTCGCTCCTCAACTTGAAAAATCAATTTAAAACCCCAAGAAAAGACAAAAACTAAACAAAAAAATTTTCTTCATTTTCCACCATTCACTGAAGAATAGTAGAAAAACTATTTTTTTAAGGCTGATTATCCTTAATTTTATGGTTATTTTTTACTTTTTTTTATTTTTTGTTATTCTTATTTTTTTTATTCTTCTCCACTAAAATTTCGCTCAATTCTTTAATTTCAAACTATTTATTTTGTTTTGTTTGAAATAATTTTTACAATTTTATGTATCAAGATATTTTCTTATAACTTTAATCATATTATTATATCCCTCTTTTTTCAATTTATAGACAAAATCATCATGACCTCCTCCTTTTAAATTCAATCCTGGATCTATAATACTATATTTTCCCCGAAAATCATCCAAAGAAATCACTTCTCCATCTTTTCCTAGCGCATTATCGAGAAAAGATTCAAAAGCCTTAATCATATTACCATCGTTCAATAATATCCAATTTTCGACCCCAACCCCTCCAATTCCTCCATCTTCAAATTTTTTATACGCTCCACCTTCTTTTAATATTTTTTTAGTCAAAACAATATTGGCGATAACCTTCTCGTATTCTGCTTTACCAATATTATTTTTTATCCAATCAAATCTCTCTTGAATGGCTTCACCGGAACTAAGATTGATTAAATCATTTTTTCGAACAAATCCAACATCAATATCCAAAGGCTCTTCACCAAAAACTTTGCAATTTTTGACTCTCAACTGATAACCATCGACGTCGTCATGAGAGCCATTGTCTTCCGTTATCCCTAATTTTTTTCTAAGCGAATCCAAAATCGAACTAACCTTATCTATATCCTGATTATCTAAACATAAACTATAATCAAAATCAAAATCTCCAGTCATATTAGTGCCCCTGCCAGTAGAACCAATATCCAATAAATTCGCGCCAAAAATACTATCATCATATTCATCTTTCAATTGAATTCCAAATTCTTCTAAAGTTTCCTTAATCAAGTTTCTAATCTCCTTTGTTTTATTTTGCACTTCGAAAGAACTTGTTTGAATATCTTTTCTAATTTTTTCTACATCATCATAATCAAAATCTTCAGTTTTAGTATCAAGATATTCAAAAGTATCTCCTTCAAGACTATCAATTCCCCTAAAAACCTTCCTATACTCCTCATACTGTTCAGGATCAAATACAACCCGTCCTTTTTCGTCTACAACCGGTATATAAAATCCATTTTTTGCAATATTCAAAAATAAATTTTTATTACGATTATCACGACTCACTATCAAATCAATTTCAGTTGAAGGAAGGCCTGTTCTTACTCCATAGTGATTTCTATTCATCACACCTGAATTAAAAATTTCAAATTTCGAAACATCATACTCCGCTCCCTCCCCTTGAGAAGTTTCACTAAACTGCCCTCTGTTTTTAATAATTAAATCAATGTCACCCCATCTTATCGAATAATGATTAATATTATCAATAAAAGATTTATCTTCAGATTTCTCGGGAATCCTTATAAAATCAGAATCGTAAGGAGTTTGATCACTACCAGCGTCAACCCCCAAAAATTCACCCGCAGTCATCCCAAATTCTAAAATAAAATCGCTACTTGCAGCATCAACACCTTTCACAAGATCACCTTCCTCACAACTGAAATCTCCTTTTATTATTGAATTATAATTTTCAAAATTTCTTTTTTTTGCTAATTCTTTCGATTGCTTCATTTCATCCAAAACCTCTTTTACATCATTAAATCTAGCCGGCTTCAAAAACATCTGAGAAACTCTATCTTCAACTGACTGACCATCTTCCGCTTTTATTAAAGCTCTCATTTTTATATACGAAGTTTCTATTCCTTCGTCCAAATTAATATCATTAATATTTTTATGATTACTTAAAGCCGAATTGAGCCACAGCATTTTAAACCTTTTTAGAATAAACTCTGCCTGCCTTCTTTCTGTTTCATCAAGCCCTTCCTCACCTTCAATATCAATTTTTTCAAAAACTGCTTGACCTTCTTGAAAAACTTCCAAATATTTTCTCAAAGAACTATCATTTGATTTGATACTAATATTCAAGAGATCTCGATAAAAAGTAAAATATTTCCGCCGACTGCTTGATTTCTCCAAATAAGGACTTAGATACTTTCGTTCTTCAAAATCTTTTTTTATTTTTTGTGGATTATACAAAATAGAAAATACTTTATATTTTTTCCCTACCATAGGCAAACAATTAGTCGTAAATACTTCTATGATTTCTTGACAAGCTTCTTCTGGATTTTTTGAATACAATAATTCCCTAGCAATTTCTTTTTTAGTTTTCTGCAGTTCAGATGATTGGATACCATCCAGCTTTTTATAAAGCTCAACCCATAAATTAATTTTTTCCGAAGGAGCCCTCAAAACATCTTCTAAATTATTCGCTACAATTTCGCAAAAGTCTTTTTTCTCCAAGACACCTTGTTCTGCTAACGAAAATATCCCGACTACTTTATCTGGATTATCCTCTATAAAAGCGACCACTTTTCCATTAAAATAAAATTCAGAATGTTTTCCTAAAAATTCAAGCTGATTAAAATCCTTAAGATTGTCGAAAAGAATAGCCAAAGAGTCAAAATTCAAATAACTTTTTTCTTCTTTAAAATTACAACTAGCCATAAAGTTTAAAAATTCGTCCGTATTTTCTTTCGCATATTTAATAAAATGATCCATTGATCGCCCGTCTATATTAAAAAAACGGCTCATCATCTCAATCAATCTCAAAGAATTCTCAGGATAATCGAATAACCCTATATTTTCTACTAAACTAATTCCGTTCTTATCAAAAGAATCCATCAATTTTTTAGCTTCCCAAGAATCAAGTTTTTCTATTATTTCTGGATTGTTCAACAATGTGCTTAAGCTAATATCATAATCATATTTGTCCTTTATACTAACAAAAGCCTTAAAATTTTCTACAAAATCGCTGTAATCTCTCCGAATAAATTCAAGACAAATTTTTAATTCAGCTTTATTAGCAATGTTTTTAATTATCATTCCAATAGAGTTAATTGAATCACGTTCAGCAAAAAACAAAAATCCAAAATCCCTAATATTGAAATCAAAAGAGGCTTCTTCCATTATTTCTTTTATCAAATTTGAATTCTCTGATATTTCGGTATTATTGAACACAAAAGCTAAATATCCTAAATAGCTAATTGACATATAATCTTTGCAATTTTCAAAACCCTTGGCTACCTCTTGAAAAGATTCATCTAAAATCAAGAAAAAATCTTTAATTCCCTTAACGTCCTTTCTCCACTCGTTAAATTTCAAATAAAAATCTTGAAAATCATCAGCAATTTCTAACTCTTCAAAAACCTGATAAAATGCTAAAGCATGCTCTTTGTGATTTTCATACAAATCTTTTAATAGCTCATATTCTTCCAACGAAAATTTGTCCTCCTTCAAAAAATGAAAATCTTCTGCAAATTTAGAAAAAGCTTTGTCTTCTGCAAATTCGCCTAAATTCAAAGCCTTAATTCTTAACTTTTTTTCATCTGACATCTCATGAGAATAACTCAACACGTCTTTCTTTAAGTTCAAATAATTACTATTACCAATCAACAGATCCTCACCAATTTCAGATTTCAAAACTTGGTCTAAAAATTCAGTCGAAAGTTTGTTTCCTGAATCTTTAACATATCTAGTTAGTAACTCATAATGGTCTTCATTCTCCACATAATCCAAAATAAACTCCAAATTAGCGATTGGACCATAACCTCTTTTTAGTTCTAAAACTTTATCCGAAATTTCAATCAAATTTTTAACTTTTTCAAGATTCTCCTTAGACAATTTAGACTGCAACCCTGATTCTTCACAAAAACACTGAACGCTCATTTCGTTAAATTCTAAACCTAAATAATTTTTAACTTCTTCGCATAAATTTAACTTCTCTAAAATATTTGGAATTTTTATGAGACTATCGATCCAATAATCATCGCTTTTTATTTCAGAAGGACAAGGTTCAACTGTTGCTCCTGTTATCGAATTCACTTTCTCATAAAAAACAATCGGGTCATCTAAATATTCAAAAGCCTCCAAATAACCCCAAGACTTTATTTGTTCAAAATTTTTAGCATCTCCGCCTCCTTTGTTTTTAACATAGGCAACAAATTCTAAAACTTTTTCAGGATTTTCAATTCCCTCTTTCTTTAGTTTTCTAATAATATTTTTTTCTTTCAATTTATCGATAAATCCTTTTGGTTTTTCTGCCTTATTTTCTAAAGATTTTTCTTTATGAAGTTGCCGTTGCTTTTTAGAATCTTCAATCTTTTTTCTTGTCACTTCTGTTTCTTTCACTCTTTCTAATTGTTTTTCAGCATATTCTTTTAATTCAGCTTCTTTTTTCTGATCAATAGATTTTCTAATTTTATTTTCTAGTTTTTCAATCTTTTTTAAAAGCGCTTCTTCAAAAGTTTCCTTTTGGGCTTCACTTTCAGGCATTTCAATTTCCTCAAGAGAATTAACTGTTTCTTGTTTAAAATTTTGATTTTCCATAAAATTTTTTTATTTAAAAATTAACTCATTTCCCACCATTCACTGAAGAATGGTAGAAAAACTATTTTTTTAAGGCTGATTATCCTTAATTTTATGGCTATTTTTTACTTTTTTTTATTTTTTGTTATTCTTATTTTTTTTATTCTTCTCCACCAAAATTTCGCTCAATTCTTTAATTTCAATTTTTTTATTTTGTTTTTTAGCATTTTCTTTAAATTGAGCAAAACACATTGGACAAGGAGTTATCAGTTTGTCGGCTTTGGTTTTTTGAGCTTGATCAAACCGTTCCCCAGCAATTCGATTGGACAATTCTGGATTGTTAGTCTTCACGCCTCCACCGGCTCCACAACAATAGCTTTTTTCTCTATTCAAATCCATTTCCTTAATTTCAAAACCAGCCTTTTTAATAATTTCTCTCGGTTCCTCATAAATTTCCAAACCTCTCCCTAAGTGACAAGGATCATGATAAGTAGCAACTCCATTATTCACCCCCTCAAATTGCTTCAAATTTTTCTCGGTAATAATCTCAGTCATATGCTGAACTTCAATATCCCACTGCTCCTCCAAAATTTCCTTATAGTCCTTTCTTAAAACCAAAGCACAAGCCGGACAATTAGTAATAATTCGGTCAACACTGTGCTCCTTAAAAATCTTCAAATTCTTCTCGGCTATTTCTTTGAAAAGTTTTTTTCCGCCAGCATTTTTGACCGGCGAACCACAACACAATTCTTTGTCAGCAAGTTTGATAAAATCAATTCCCTCCCGACGCAAAATCTCTTCATAACTAGCTTGAATGTCTTTCAGCGCGAACTTAGTCAAACACCCCGGATAATACAAAGTATTCCCCTTGAATAATTTTTTGAATATTTTCATATAATAAAATTTAATTTAAAATATTAATTTATTTAATTCAATTCTACCTCAACTCATTTTCTTTATCAAACAAGATGATCAAAAAGTCTCTAAAGTTTAGAAAGTTAGAAAGTTTTTATTTATAATTTAACCACAAAAACTTATTATTGACATAAGTTTAATAATTAACTAGAGTCAGTTATCATTAAACTTGCAATACAATTTCAATTCCAATCATTGATTTTTTCATGTTTTTTATTTAAATTTAAAAATCTATTTTAAACTTCTTATTTTTAATATAATTTAATAATTTTTCAATTTAATTCTACCGCACCTTGCTTTCTTATAAAAATTTTCCTAGAATTAAGCTATGCAAATAAATACCAATAAAACAACAGAGAAGTTAATTCTAATTTTGGTTTTTATTTTGCCATTCAATTTTCACTATATTTTCAACTTCTCCACTACCAAAGATTTTTTATTTTTTAAAGAAAATCTTCAATATTCTCTCTATTTTTTTGACATTTTATTTTTAATAATTTTCTCAAGCTGGTTTCTTCGAAAAATTAAAACTAAAAAAATTCCAAAAAATTCCAAATCTAATTGGTTTTTATTTTTACTAATCATCTATTTAGCTTGGAATTCTCTGTTTATTTCTACTAATTCAAATATTTCATTGTATAATTCTCTCCGATTATTAGAAGTTATCGGATTTTCCCTAATTTTTATCGACCTAATTAAAACCAAAAAACCTTTCAACCAAACTCTTTATCTGATTTTTCTCTCAGGTGTGATTCAATCCATCATCACCTTATTGCAATTTATTTTTCAAAAATCCCTCGGTCTAAAATATTTAGGGGAAAATGCTTTATCTCCCCAAATCCTAGGAGTCGCCAAACTAGAAGCGGGTGGCGAAAAATTCATTCGAGGCTACGGAACCTTGCCTCATCCCAACTTACTTGGAGCTTTTCTCTTTCTATCCCTAGTCACTGGTCTATATTTCATTTTAAATAAAAATTTCAAAATCCCATTCAAACTTCCTCGAAAATTTAAAAAACTTCAGCTAAAACCAAAATTCAAATTCCTAACTGGCCAAATTCATTTTAAAATCGGTTTAATTCTAATTTTAACTGGAATTATAGTCACTTTTTCTCGAAGCATTTGGCTAATAACCGCTTTTTTAAGTATTTATTTAATAATAAAATATTTCAAATATCTTTTTTATCAAAAATATAGATTTAAATCAGTATTTAAATCCATATTTCCCGTTTTAATAATTCTAATAATTTTATTAATCGGATTTCATAAATTTATCCCGGCTCGTCTTTGCCCTGGAAATTGCCAAGATCAATCATTTTCTCTCAGAGCTCAATACGCTGATTTTTCCAGAAAAGAAATTCTTCGTCACAATTGCTGGCTGGGAGTTGGAATTGGTCAATTTCCAATAATCTTCAAAGATCTCAATCCTCAAAATCTACCCGCTTACAATATCCAACCCGTTCATAACCTTTATTTATTAATTTGGAGCGAAATTGGGCTAGTTGGACTAATTCTACTAACTTTATTTATAAAGTCTCAATCTTTCAAATTTTCCGCGAAACAAACCCTGTTTATTTTATTAGTCAGCAGTTTTTTATTGCTTGGATTTTTTGATCACTACTTCTGGACTCTTCCTCAAGGTCAGTTCATCTTCTGGCTTGCCCTTGCCTTATTGCTAACTTCTGGTAAAATAACTAAGTAAATCAACAAACTATTCCTGTGATTTTCCGAAGTTCGACTCCGGGAAATTCCAAAAAATAAAACTTTATTACAAACAATGCCAACTCTAGCCAAAACTTATAATCCCAAAGAAAACGAAGAAAAAATTTATCAATATTGGGAAGAATCAGGAAAATTCAATCCCGATAATTTAGATTTGGCCGAAAACGCCAAACCCTACACCATCATTCTTCCTCCTCCTAATATCACCGACAAACTTCATCTTGGTCATTCTTCAATGCTCGCCATCGAAGATTTATTAGTGCGTTTCCACCGAATGAAGGGCTTTCGAACGCTCTGGCTTCCCGGAACTGATCACGCTGCCATTGCCACTCAAAATGTAGTTGAAAAAAAATTATTTAAAGAAAAAAATCAAACTCGCCACGACTTAGGCCGAGAAAAATTTATGGAAGAAGCTTGGGATTTTATGAAAACCACTCAATCCACTATCTTGAATCAAACTCGCCGAATGGGAGCTAGCTTAGATTGGTCAAGGCTGGCCTTTACCTTTGATGACCAACGAAAAAAAGCGGTTGAAAAAATGTTTATCGATATGTTCGAAGCCGGTGCAATTTATCGAGGTGAACGAATGGTTAATTGGTGTCCTCGCTGTCATTCCACTCTAGCCGACGACGAAGTTGAACACAAAGAAGAAAAAGCTAAACTTTATTGGCTAAAATATGGTCCTTTTGTTTTAGCTACTTCTCGCCCAGAGACCAAACTTGGAGACACCGCCGTAGCCGTTCATCCCGATGACAAACGCTATCAAGCAATGGTTGGAAAAGATTATGAAATCGAAGGAGTCTTAGGAAAATTTATAGTCAAAGTAGTAGCAGATAAAGCTGTTGACCCAAAATTTGGCTCTGGTGCCATCAAAGTAACTCCAGCTCACAGTTTTGTGGATAACGAAATTGCTATCCGACACAATCTTCCTTCTAAAAAAATTATTGATGAAAACGGCAAAATGATGGAAAACTGCGGAAAATACGCTGGAATGACCGTTTTGAAAGCCCGAGAAGCAATTGTAGTTGATATGCAAGAGCTAAGATTAATCGACCATATTGATGAAAATTATCAACATTCAGCCGCCGTTTGTTATCGATGCGGAACAATAATCGAGCCCCTACCCTCCGAACAATGGTTTATTTCAGTTGATAAAAAATTAGAAAAATTCGACAACCAATCCTTAAAAGAACGAGCTATTGAAGTTTCCAAGTCCAAAGAAATTGAATTTATTCCCAAAAGATTCACCAAGCGTTATGAGGATTGGATGGAAAATCTTCACGACTGGTGTATTTCAAGGCAAATTTGGCTTGGTCATCGAATTCCCGCTTGGCACAAAGACGGCAAAATAAAAGTTCAAGCCGAGACTCCAGGCCCTGGTTGGACTCAAGACCCAGACACTCTCGACACTTGGTTCTCCTCTGGAATGTGGACTTTCTCTACTCTCGGTTGGCCTAATACTTTTGAAGATAATAAAAAATCTGGAGATCTCGCTCAATTTCATCCTACTCAAGTTTTAAATACTGGTTATGAAATTTTGACTTTATGGGTTTCAAGAATGATTATGATGTCGCTTTTTGCAGTTGGTGAGATTCCTTTTGAAAAAGTCCACCTCCACGGAATGATTTTGGACCAACACGGTAAAAAAATGAGCAAATCTAAAGGAAACGGAATCGATCCAATCGAAATGATTGAAAAATATGGCACCGATGCCGTTCGACTTTCTTTGTTGATTGGAAGCACTGCCGGTAACGATATGAAAATATCAGAAAGAAAGATTGAAGGTTATCGAAATTTTGTTAATAAAATTTGGAATATTGCTCGATTTGTTTTGAATCAATTAAAGACCGAAAAATTAGATTTCAGTAAAAAAATAGCCGATTTAGATTTAGCTGATTTAACCCTAGCTGATCAATGGATTTTGTCCAAGATGCATCAACTTAATATTGAAGTTAAAACTGATATTGAAAACCACAATTTTTCTATTGCCGGAGAAAAACTTCGAAAATTCACCCGAGAAGATTTTGCCGATTGGTATTTAGAAATTAGTAAAATCGAAACTAATTCTTCTAAAAAAATTATTTTAACAGAAATCCTAAAAGATTTACTGAAACTATGGCATCCCCTTATTCCCTTCATTACCGAAACCATCTGGCAAAAAGTTGCCAGTTCAATGTTGATGACAGAGTCTTTGCCTGAAGAAAATAAATATAAAAAATATACAAAAGAAATTGCTGATTTTGATTTGATTAAACAGATTATAGTTATAGTTAGAAATGCTCGGGCACAATACAAGCTAAATCCTCAAGATAAAATTAAAGTTTTTATTCAAGCTGATGATAAACTAGAAGTACTCAAAGACCAAAAAAATCTATTAACCAATCTGCAAACCAACACTGAAAAAATTGAAATCACTGAATCCAGCGATGAAGTTCCGAACGCTTTCTATTCTCAAGTCGAAACGATTAAAATCTATATTCCGCTAGAAGGAATCGTTGATTTAGATAAAGAAGCTAAAAAATTGAAAACTGAAATCGAAAGATTAAACAAACTCCTGAAATCTTTAGACAGCAAATTGAACAATCAACGATTCGTCAAAAATGCCCCCAAAGAAATTGTCAAAAAAGAACAAATCAAACAAACTCAAATAAAAATAAAGATAAAAGACCTTGAAACTCAACTCCAAACCATTAAATAAAAAATCTTCTGGCTTAATTCTTTTTCTGCTAGGCGGTTTTTCAGCTGGATTTTTGGCCTTAATCTTTTCAATCGTCATTAATTTAATTTTTGAAAATTTTAGTTTCTGGTCAAAAGAAAATTTAATTTTTCTAATAATTCTAGTTTTAATTGAAGAATTTATTAAATTCAGCTTAATCAATTTCTTATTAATTAATTCTAGAATAATAAATCTAGCAAATATTTTCAAAGGATTTTTTTTCGGTCTTGGTTTCAGTTTTTTCGAATTTATTCTAATTTTTCCTCACTTCGACCCTCAATTATTGGAATTATTCCCGATTTCTCTGATTGTATTAATTCACGTCATCACCTCAATTCTCCTAATGATAGCCGTTATTTATCTTAGAAATAACTCTAAAATATTTATCATTTATTTTCTATTGGCAATTTTCTTGCATTTAATTTATAATTTAAATATAATTGATTTACAATTTTAAAAATACTTGTTAAAATAATTATAAATATTCAAGGAGAAATCTCCTATCATTTTAAATAATCAAAAAATCATGACAAAACAAAAAAAATCTTTTTTCGAAAAGCTTACTGGTATTCAAAAAATTGACGATGAAAGCGAAATCGAAATAAACAATTCTTCTCTTCCAAAAAAAGAATTGGTCGAAGATGATGCTTATGAATTTCCAACAAAAGATACATCAAAAAAAGAGGAAGAACCAGAAAACGATTTTTTTTCGAAAGAAGAAGAAAATAAAGAAGATGATGTTCAAGCAGAACCACCAAAAAAAAATGATCCAGATCCTTTTGAAGAAGTTGAAAAACCTACCAAAGAAATCAAAAAAGAAGAAATTCCAGACGAAGATCTAGAAGTTGATGCCGAAGGACAATTAACAATCGATGTTTATCAAACAGACAAAGATATTGTCATTAAATCAACTATCGCCGGAGTTAAACCAGAAAATTTAGATGTTGATATCAACAGTGAGATGGTGACTGTTAAGGGAAAAAGAACTCAAGACGACGAAGTTGACGCTGAGAATTATTACTATCAAGAATGTTATTGGGGACCTTTCTCCCGTTCAATAATTTTGCCAGTAGAAATTATTACCGAAAAAGCTGAAGCTACCATGAAAAACGGAATTTTAACCATTCGATTGCCAAAAATAGAAGTAGCTAAAACCAGGAAATTACAAGTTCGAGGCTTCTAAATTAAGTCTTCTCCTCTTTTATATGATAGTTAAGACCAGCCAATGCTGGTCTTAATTTTTAAAGCTGAAGAACCTTCCATAAAAACCAGAATGAAAATGAAAAAATATCAAAAAAATCTAATCTTACTTTTTATCTTGATTTTTTTAACAAGCGTTTTTAATAATGTTCAGGCTTCTGAAGAAAAAAATAAACTTGGATTTTTCAAAAACAAACCCTTACAAGAAATCCTAGAAAAACCTTTTTACTTATTTGGAAACAATAAAGAAAATGCTAGTCTCTTCTATCTCAAGGACTTTATTGAATGGGACTATCAATTAGTTTTCGACACTAACTATTCATCGGAGATTGAAGATCCCTTACTAAATAATCAAGAAAATCTGCTCAAGAATGCTTATCTAGAATTAGAACAACTTTATGAGAACAAATTAAATTATCGAAAAAGTTCTACCATTTTTCTTAAAGAAGACGAAACCAAAGAATTTTTAAGATCAATTTCCAAAAATATTAATCAGATTCCAATTGATGCAAAATTCAAAATAAACAATGCTAAACAAATATCGATTTTAGAAAAAAGTCAAAATGGAACTGAGCTAGTAGTCGCAGACAGTTATCAAAAAATCAAAGAAAGCTTTATCGAAAATCCTAAAAGTTCTTATATTCCTCTAGTTGTCATCGAAACTCCACCCGAAATTTCCAGCAACAACCTTGATAAATATCAAATAAAAGAATTAATTGGAACTGGAAAATCTGATTTTACTGGTTCTTCTCAAACCAGGATTTACAATATTGAAACTGCTGCCAAAAAATTTGATGGTCTAGTAATCAAGCCAAAAGAAGAATTCTCTTTCACTACCATCTTAGGCGAAGTAGACGAAACTACTGGTTACAAAGAAGAATTAGTTATCAAAAAGAATCAAACTGTTCCTGAATTTGGAGGAGGAATTTGTCAACTCTCGACCACAATGTTTCGAGCCGCACTAAATGCTGGACTAAAAGTGACTGAGAGACACAACCACTCCTATCCAGTTCACTATTATAATCCGCCCGGAACTGACGCCACCGTCTATGTCCCCAAGCCTGATTTAAAAATAAAAAATACCACTCAAGACTATTTATTGATTCAAACCAGAATTGATAAACCTGCCAAAAAATTCTTTATTGATTTCTATTCTAAGGAAGACTTGTTCAACGTTGAGCTAATTGGTCCAGAAATCATAGAAAGAACCCCTGAAGGGAAATTAAGAACTTCTCTGAAGCAAATTGTTAAAGACCAACAAGATCAAGAAGTTTTTCAAGATGTTTTTAAAAGTTTTTATGACAATCCAGCCAACTACCCTAGTCCCAATCAAATCATCCTCGAAAAACCCGAAGATTGGTCCGGCCGACAATGGGATGAATATTATGCAAAATTCGGAACGATGATTGAAGAAATTAAAAAAGGAAATTTATAAAAAATAATTTTAAAATAGATGCATCTATAGTATACACGACAATCAAAAAATAAATTTGAACCATCAAATTGATAATTTGATTTCAGTTCATTTTCTATTTATTCGCAATCTAGGACCTCCGTCTGTCCGATTCCCTCTAGTCGCTCCAGAATCCGAAAAACCACTCCCTAAAGGGAGCGGTTTTGGATTCTGGGCGACTAGAGGGAATCGAACCCTCATAGCTGGTACCACAAACCAGTGTTCTACCACTGAACTATAGTCGCCATGTATATTTATAGTATTAAGTATTAAGTATACGAATACTTTATAAAAAATTCTCTCAACCAGATACCAGACTATTTTAACATAAGCTTGAAATGATTTCAAGAGATATGTTATACTAAATAAAGTTAATCCATTTAGAGTTAAAAATTAATAAAAAATAATGATAGAAATCAATCCTGATACTTGCATTGGATGCGGTAGATGCACCGAGATTTGCCCTAAAATTTTCAAACTAAACACCGACACAATGAAAGCTGAAGTCATTGAAGGTGATGACTTGGAATGTGCCGATAAAGCCGCTAATCAATGCCCTACAGATGCGATAACAGTTGATCAAACAAAGTAATTCAACTTTATTCAAAAAGCCAGAATTAATTTCTGGTTTTTTTATTCTTCATAAAATTCTCCATTAAACAAAGGTACTAAACTATCTCCAGTCATTTTATTTGATTTTTTAATTTCCAATAATTCCAAAACCGTAGGAGCAATATCAGACAAAAATCCCCCAATTTCAAATCTATTAATTTCTTCACTTCCTTCAATTGACTTATTTTTCGACTGATGATTATCAGGCTTAACCAACCAGCACGGAACCGGATTATTAGAATGTTCAGTGTCAATATCGCCGGTTGATAAATTAACCATTTCCTCAACATTACCATGATCAGCCGTGACAATTAAAGCTCCATTTAACATTAAAGTTTTTTCTATTAATGTTCCTAGACATTTATCAGTAAATTCAACTGCCTTAATCCCTGCATCAAAATCACCAGTATGCCCAACCATATCCGGATTGGCATAATTCACTAAAATAAAGTCTGGATGCTTTTTACTTTCCAAGGCTTCAACTATCTTGTCAGTCACTTCTTGCGCACTCATTTCTGGCAATTTGGCATAAGAAGAAACTTTTTTTGATAAAACATGAATTTTTTCCTGATTTTTATAATCAATCATTTTCCCTCCATCAAAAAAATACGTAACATGAGCAAACTTTTCCGTTTCAGCTATTCGTAATTGACTTAAATTAGCTTTTTCAATTTCCGCCCCCACTCTAGAAGTAATTTTCTGTGAAACAAAAACAATATCGACTGGCAATCCAACCTCATATTCAGTAAAACAAATCACTTTAATCTTTTTAATTGGGTTAATCTTTTCAAATTCTTCAAAATTATTTAAAGCAAAAGCCTCGGTTATTTGTTTCGCTCGATCTTTTCGAAAATTGAAACAAATAAAAACATCATCTTCTTTTATTTTTGCCACTGGTTTTCCAGCAGTTTTTTCGATTACTATCGGTTCAAAAAATTCATCAGAAATGTCTTTTTTATATTGATCTTCAACAGCTTTAACTGGGTCTTTTGCTTTTATTCCCTCTCCATAAACCATCGCATTATAAGCTTTTTCAATCCGATCCCAATTCTGACTTCTATCCATTGCATAGTAACGACCCCCAATAGTAGCAATTTCACCTACCCCAATTTGTTTAATTTTATTTAATAAATCAGCCAAAAAAGCCCTGGCACTTCTAGGCGCAGTATCCCGACCATCGGTGACAACGTGAATAAAAACATCGTCAAATTTATTATTTTTCATCACCTCTAGCAAAGCAAATAAATGCTCCACATGAGAATGAACACCTCCATCACTAACTAAACCAAACAAGTGAATTCTAGATTTATGCTCTTTGGCAAATTCAATTGATTTAATTAAAGTTTCATTTTCAAAAAAAGTTCCATCTTGAATGGCAGTGTTGATAATTGGTAATTTTTGATAAATAATTTGACCAGTTCCCATCGCTTGATGTCCAACTTCCGAATTTCCAACAACACCCCAAGGCAAACCAACAGCAATTCCAGAAGCCTGTAAATAAGTTTTAGGATAATATTCATCAAGTTTTTTAATTGTTGGTAAATTAGCTTTCAAAATCGGATTTCCTCGAATTTCTCCCGTCTCACCCCAACCATCCAAAATACAAAGCACTACCGGTCCTCTTTTATTTTTATTCATTGTTTTTTATTTAATTAAAACAAATTCTAATAAAATTTTATCACATCAAAATTTCTTTTACAATAAAATTGAATAATGATATTATGGAAAAAGATAAAGTTATCTATAAAAATCTTTCAATAAAAAATAATTTCTAAATGTGAATAAAAAATTCACCCATTTACATGTTCATACCCATTATAGTTTACTAGATGGCCTAGGAAAAATTGACGATCTTTTAGATCGAGCCAAAGAATTTAATATGGATTCAATGGCAATCACTGACCACGGAACAATGTATGGGGTAATTGAATTTTATCAAAAAGCCAAAAAAGCTGGGATTAAACCAATTATTGGTTGCGAATTTTATTTCGCTCCCAACGGTTTAAAAAATAAACGCCCGCGCGTTGACGAAGAACGTTTTCATTTAATCTTATTAGCCAAAAATAATAAAGGCTATCAAAATTTAATGAAATTGGTAACTGAAGCTCATCTCAAAGGTTTTTACTATAAACCTCGAATTGATATGGAAGTCTTAAAAAAATACTCCGAAGGTTTAATTGGTTGTAGTGGTTGTGTCCAAGGTCATATTTCACAATTAGTCATTGGTGGAAAAATGAAAGAAGCCACTGAAAAAGCACTAGAATATCAAGAAATATTAGGCAAAGGAAATTATTATCTCGAACTTCAATATTTACCACAATTAGAAAAACAGAATATTGCCAATAAGGGACTAAAAGAAATTTCTAAAAAAACTGGCATTCCTTTAGTGGCAACCGCCGACGTTCACTATGTCAATGAAGATGACGCCCATGTTCAAGATATTCTAATGTGTCTCCAAACTGGAAAAAAAATAAGTGATCCCAATCGATTTTCAATGAAAGACTTCAAGCTTCATTTAAGAAGTCCAGAAAAAATGCATGAGCTTTTTAAAGACACCCCCGAAGCCCTTAAAAACACCCGAAAAATTGCAAAAATGTGCAATGTAGAAATTGAATTCGGCAACCACAAATTACCTAATTATAAAGTTCCAAAAGGCTTCACACCTCAATCTTATTTACGCAAACTTTGCGAAGAAGGTCTGCCCAAACGCTATGGAGAAAACATCACTAAAGGACACCTGGAACGACTAGAATTTGAATTAGGAGTAATCAAAAAAATGGGTTTTGCTGGCTATTTTCTAATTGTTCAAGATTTTGTTAATTGGGCCAAGAACCACGAAATTATTGTCGGACCTGGTCGTGGAAGTGCCGCCGGCAGTATCATTGCCTATCTAACCGGAATAACCAACATTGACCCAATCGAATTCAAACTTTTATTCGAACGTTTTTTAAACCCTGATCGAATTTCTCTACCTGATATTGATCTTGATTTTCCAGACGATCGCCGAGACGATGTTTTGGCTTACGTTCGAGATACTTTTGGTCACGACCACGTCGCTCAAATTATTACCTTTGGAACAATGGCCGCCAAAGCCGCTATTCGAGATGCCGGAAGAGTCCTTGATTTTGAATATTCCTATTGTGACAAACTTTCCAAGCTGGTCCCAGCCTTTACTGGCTTGAAAGACGCTATGGAAAACACCGCTGAATTAAAGAATGAATACAAAACCAATGAAGATGCTCGTCAAATTTTAGACGCCGCCGTTCGATTAGAAGGCGTAGCTCGTCACGCTTCAGTTCACGCCTGTGGAGTCGTAATCACCCCTAAACCAGTAGTTGAATATACTCCACTTCAATATATGGCCGGCAAAGAAGATCAAGGTATGGTGACCCAATACAATGGCTCTTCCAGATCTTCTTACGTTGAAAAAATTGGTTTAGTTAAAATGGATTTTTTGGGACTAAAAAATCTGACAATCATCCAAAATGCTCTTAGTATTATCAAAAAAACCACTGGCGACATAATCGACATTGATATTCTACCGTTAGACGACAAAAAAACTTTTAACCTTTTACAAAACGGAGATACTACTGGAGTTTTTCAGCTAGAATCATCTGGAATGAAACGCTATCTCAAAAAACTAAAACCCACTGTTTTCGAAGACATTATCGCTATGGTTGCCCTCTATCGACCCGGTCCGATGGAATGGATTCCAGACTTTATCGGCGGAAAACATGGCACTAAAAAAGTTGAATATTTGCATCCCAAGCTCAAACCAATTTTAGAAAACACCTATGGAGTAGCTGTTTATCAAGAACAAGTAATGCAAATTTCACGAGAATTAGCCGGTTTTACTCCAGGCGAAGCTGATGTTCTCCGAAAAGCGATGGGTAAAAAAATTCACGAAATGATTCAAGAACAAAAGAAAAAATTCATTGAAGGCTGTGTTACGAATGAAGTTAGGGAAGAATTAGCTGAAAAAGTTTTTTCATTTATTGAACCCTTCGCCGGCTACGGTTTCAATCGTTCACACGCCGCTTGCTATGCCTTGATTGGCTACCAAACAGCCTACCTCAAAGCTCACTACCCCGCTCAATTTATGGCCGCGCTACTCAATTCTGACAAAGATGATATTGACCGAATTGCCATTGAAATTGAAGAATCACGTCAAATGGGAATTGAAGTACTCGCTCCCAACATCAATGAAAGTTTCAACGATTTTGCGGTTATTATGAACAATTTAGAAGAATTAGAAAAAATCAGAAAAAAAGCCAAATCTAAGAAAAAAACCTTACCAAAAATTCGATTTGGGCTAGAAGCTATCAAGGGAGTTGGAACCAATATTGCTTCAGAACTAATTAAAGAAAGAGAAAAAAATGGAACTTTTAAAGATATAATAGAAATTGTTGAAAGAGTTCAGTGCCGAGATTTAAATAAAAAATCATTAGAAGCAATGGGAAAATCTGGCGCGCTAGACGATCTAACCGAAAGAAATCGCTTAGTCGAAAATATGGAGGTTATTTTAGCCTATTCTAAACAATATCAAAAAACCGTAGCTTCTGGACAAACCTCTCTTTTTGGCATCGCGAGAAAAGACCAACCCAAATTAGAAATTCCCAAAATATCTCTTCAAACTGTAAAACCAGCTACCAACCGAGTTAAACTCTCTTGGGAAAAAGAACTTTTGGGCCTTTACATTTCTGATCATCCGTTAAGAAATTATCAAGATTATTTTTCTGCTCACGCTATCCCAATTAGAAATCTTCACAGTGGATTAATTGATCAAACTATTGTCCTCGGTGGAATTATTACTAAGGTTCAAAAAATTTATACTCGAAGAAATAAACTAATGATGTTCAACACTATTGAAGATGGAATGGGCAAAATGGAAATTTTAGTTTTCCCTAAAACACTAGAAAAAAATCCAGAAATTTGGCAAGAAGAAAAAATTGTTCTAATTAAAGGAAAACTTTCCGATAAAGATGGCGAATACAAACTTTTATGCGAAGAAGTTAACTTAGTTGATGAACTCGAACTTCAAAAATTCAAGAAAGAAGGTAAACATGAAGGCTTTGGAGTCAATTCATCTTTTAGCAATGAGACAGGAAATAATAAAGTTAAAACTGAAAAATCCATAAAAATCACCGTTCACATTGAAAAAAACCGAGCTCAAGAAAAACTTTCAGCTATTTCGACTTTTTTAAAAAATGCAAACAAAGGTAATAGCAAAATTTTTATCACAACCGCAGGTCGAACTGGAAAATTGGAAATTCCTCAAAAAATTCTGTATAATAAACAAGTAATCACTGAATTTGAAAAAATCGTCGGAAAAGAAAATATTAAAATATCTAATTAAACTATGTCAGAAGAACTAGGAATAATCGATAACATTCGCAAAAAAGGTTTTCGTCCGCAAGTTGTCGGTTGTTTCATTAATAATGATAAAATTTTATTTTTATACAAAAAAGCCCATAAACTTTGGCAACTACCTCAAGGCGGAATTGACAACCAAGAAACCATTCGAGAAGCTTTAAAACGAGAAATGACTGAAGAATTAGGTAAATCTTTTGCTAAAAATTGTAACTTTGAAGATATCAGCATTATCGAAGAAAATCAACTTGAATTTTCTTCAAAATTTCAAGGAATTCGAGAATTAAAAACAGATGCTGGTAAAGAAATTAAAATGAAAGGTAAACGTTATTTATTCATAAAAATTCAAGCCAAGATAACTAAGTTGAACATTAAACGAACCGAATTCGACGACTATCAATGGTGCACTCCAAAAGAAGCCCTTTCGCTTGCCAACAATATCTATCAAACTGGAAAAAAAGAGATTACCCTCAAAGCAATCAAATCACTTCAAATAAAATAGTTTCTATAAATCTAAAAACCCTATTGATTAATAAAAAACAGGACTTTTTAGATTTTTTTTGATTTAAATGCCAAAACCTTTAGTAATAATCTGAACTAAAGAATTTTGACTTTCTTCGTTCGAAAAACAAATTTGACGCATTTGTTCGTTGCTGAAATTCCAGTTTTCAGGATTACCAATTTCCTTGATGACTAGTCTTTCAACAATGAAATTATTTCGGTTTATAAAGAAAATTAATTGAACCGCCATTAAGCGAATTTCTTGCGACCACTTTGACTTTGTAGCCAATCCTATTAAAGATTTTTCATTTTTTTTAAGAATTTAACTCCAAATCGTTTTCGTTCCGACGAGAAAAGTAAAGACTTCACTCACAACGCAAAAAAACAAAATTTTATTCTTATAATCACGTTCAAAGCAACCGCTTTCGTCGCTTAGTTGATAAAAAAAATTCAAATCAAAATTTTTCTGCCCAGAAGCCAAAATAAGCTCTAAGCAAAAATAGAATCAACCCGACAACAAACTTTCGTCAAAAAAACGGACTTGATTTTTAATGTCTTTCCCATCTTCCATTAAATTACCTCCCAATAATTTTTTAAAAAAATAATTATGATCAAATAAGATTCAGTTTATAGATAATACAGACCAAACCTTAAATCAAAAAATATTGTTTTTCGAATTTCTTAAATAGATCTCCTCTTAAAATAATAAATTTAAATTTAAATTTGTTCACTTTTTCTCAAAGAACTACTCTTTGTGCTACGATACGATTAATTAATAAAAAAATCAAGTAGATTAAAGCAATGTTTTGAATCATCAACAATGGAATTCCCATTAAAAAATACCATTTTTGAGTTTTGTGCCGAAAAACAAACATCCCGGCATAAACCCCAATACTTCCGAAACAAGTCGCCATAAAAAACAATAAACCCTCAGAAATTCTTTTATTATTCCAATTCTTTGACTTATTTTTATCCCACAACATTATCAAAAATGCCATAAAATTAATGACCATAAAAATTCCCAAAATAATCAAAAGTCCTTTATTCATTTTAACTAAGTCTTAAAAATCAAAACCACCCAAAAAGTTTACCAATATAAAAAACATAAAAAATTAAAAGAAATCCACCCTTCCATTTGTTAATTTTTCGATCTTGCGTGATAAAAACATACATAAAAGTTGCCACCATCATCATTGGAAGACCAAAAAATAAGACGCTATCAGATATCACCAATGTTCCAATCATCGCCGATACTCCCATCACCGCCAACGAATTGAAAATATTAGAACCTAAAATATTGCCAATCGCAATTTCCACGTTTCCTTTTCGCACCGCCGTATAACTAACCGCCAATTCTGGCAATGAAGTTCCCAAAGCCACCACACTAGCCGCAATGATATCCTTTCCGATTTGAATTAAATTTGAAAAATAAACTACCGAATCAATTGTATATTTAGCTCCCAAAAATATAAAAAATGAACTAATTACTAAAATTAAAAAATCCTTAACTGGAAACTTATTAACTTTATTAATTTCATCATTTTTCATTTCTTCTTTCACTTCTTTATCTAATTTTTTTTCTTCTTTTTTGGTTCCGTGCTTCGAAACCATTGTATGATACAAAAAAATGCCTAACCCTAAAACACATAAAACTCCTTCAAAAAAGGTAAACTTTTGATCAAGCATTGAAAGCGAAATTAGAAAAGTCGCCCCCAAAAGAATTTGAGTATCAAGATTAACCGTATTGCGAATAAATTTACTCCTAGTTGAAGCAATGACCGTAATCCCTAAGATCAAAAAAATATTAGTGATATTTGAACCCACCACATTTCCCGCCACAATCTCAGAATAACCTTGAAGTACTGCCCAGACAGAAGAAACCAATTCTGGCAATGAAGTCCCCAAAGCCACAATCGTCACTCCGATTACAAAAGTCGGCAACTTGAAAAACAATCCAATCTTTTCAGCCGAATCAGTAAAATAATCTGAAGCTTTCAATAAAAGCCACAAACTAAGCACGAAAACCCCACCCCACAAAAATATTTCTAACATTTTTATTCCATAGAATTATTTTCAACTATCTCCTTTTCTACAATTAAAAATAAGACTTTTATTTAAATTAAAATTTCCTTAACTTCAATTATAACACCACTTTCATTAACTACCAGAACAATATTTAAAAATCATCTTCAATACAAAAAAGAGGCTTTCGCCTCTTTTTCACAGAACTTTTTATTTTTTAAAAAATTATTTATTCATTCTGTTTTCCCCATTTCCTCTACCATAACCTGAACCCATTTTTTCGCCATTACCGTTTTGAAGTCCAAGTTCTGACCGAATAGCCCTAGCACCTTCAACGTCTCCAGCAGAACCTAATCGATGAGCTTCTGCAAATTGAGCAAAATTGCTCTCATTAATAACTTCAGTTACTCGACCTCTTCCGTTCATCAATTCTTTCCAAGCATTATAATTATTCTCCGTAAAAGCTTTAGTCATATTATTATGTCGTTCCTTAGAATAATTTGGTCCTTTTTGAGAATAATCTCCTTGATAAGCGTTAACCGAATAACCAACACTTCCTAAGGCCAAAACGCTCAAAGCTAACATTCCTAATTGTTTCTTGTTTAAAATTTTCATTTTTTTAATTTTAATAATTATTTAATAAAATTGTTTTAAAACATTCTTTATCGTCGACATTTTTTATTACGATTTTGTTTCTAAAAGATTGCACTAAAAATCACTTTTAGATACCCTCAAGAAAATACCTAGCTATTAAAAAAGACTCCGAACAACGATTTGCTCAGAGCCTCTAATCTTATCTACTCAATCAATTCATAGAAATTTCTTCCAATAAATTGATTTTTATTTTTTACTTTTCATTAATTAAGATTTTTCCGTTTGGACTAATCTCAATTTTTTTTCCTCCCGCTATTATCACCAGAGGGTCTTCGGTTATTTCAAAGAAAGTCCACTTTCCTCTGACCTTCTTAACAGAAAAAGCAAGGTTGGTTCCTTTCCGTTGATAATCCTGAGGGAAATTGTTTCTAACTTTAAAAATTTCCTTCAAACAAGCAAAAGAAAAATTACCCGAAAAAGAGTCCACCCGAAAAAACTTTCTTTTGTCTTTTTTTAGTTCAACTATTTCAGTCAAAAAACCTAGCTGAACTAATGGTTTCTTGATTTGAGCGATAATCGCCGAAAGACTTGAACTCATTTTTTTGCGATCTATCTGACCTTTTTTGTCGCAATAGCGATCAAGAAAATGAAGGAATTCGCTTTCCAGTGCCCAACCAAGAAAATCGTTTTGAAAAACCCAATCTCCGTTATTAAAAACCTCTTTCTCGAAAACAATCTTCTTTTGAAGTAAATTAGCAGCACTTATATGCCACCGTGAAAGAATCAATAAAATTGCTTCCGTCAAATTCACTGGGATAATCTCCGACGCAATTTTTAAGGAAATTTCCGGCATTTTTTCTTTGAATTTAACTTTTTTTGAAAAAGTAATGGAATCGATTCTTTTAATTGTTCTTCCGATTATTGCTTCTTGTCTTCTTTCGATTTTAGCAATTCTTTCCGAACCAGCTTCAATTCTAGATTTGAAATTAACTCCAGTCTCAGGTTTTTTAATTTCCTTTAATCGTATTAATGTTTCACTTAATTTTTCCCTCATCCTACTTCCTCCCGTTTCGGATTTAAATTAACTTCCAATGTCAAATATGCAAATTCCCTTTTGATAAAAGTCCTGCTCCGCCATCACTTCAGCGAAGAGAGAGGACCGAGGAGGTTTTAGCCCTTAACCACGAATATTTTCCCCTAAAAAAACCAAAGTTTCGCCAAATAATCACCAAAATTAGTAATTAAAATTGAATAAAAAAGCAAACCCAATAAGATTATAATAAAAAACTTTTTAAAACGAATATGCGACAAACCAAAAGCACCAGTAATCACATCTACTGGAAGAATTGGGATAAAATAGAAAATCAACAAATAATTCTCATGACGATTAATAGTCTTAGCGTATTTTTCCAATCGATCTTTTCGAAAAAATTTTACTATTAACGGTTTTCCATATTTACGAGCCAAAAAGAAAACCAGCAAAGTTCCAATTACGTTTCCGATAAAAGTATAAATCGAACCCAGAACTGAACCGAAGATAAAACCGGTGCTCAAAGCTGGAACAAATCCCGGAATTGGCGCCACCACAACCTCCAAAACAATTGAGCCAATAGCGATGATTGGTCCCCACACCCCAAACCCATTAATAAAATTTTCAAAAGATTGTCGGTCATTAAACAATTCAAAATCAACCGTTACCAAAGACATTAAATAAGCCGTAAAAATCAAAGCTAAAACCACCGCAAAATCATATCGATATTTATGAATTCTTTTTCTCAAATTTTTGTTTCAAAATTTATAAATTATTGAATTAATTTTAACATTTTCTCAATTTTAAGACAAACAAAAAGCAGGTTGTTCGACTTCGCGAACAACCCACTTAATCTTTTACTCTTCCGAGCTAATCGGATAACCCGAACCAGACGGAAGATAATCTTTTATTCTAGTGTAGAATTCAGCAATATCTTTTTTCGTTTCAGGAGGGACTCTGCAAACCCCTTCATTATCATAATAAAAATCTAAGCCATTATTATATAGTCCAAAACCATGAACAACAATAAATCGAACCAAACCGCTTAGTTTATATGGCTTTTGCTCAGAAATTGAAAATTCTATTTTCACTTCGCAAAAACCAATTTCTGATTTTCCGCACAAAACCCTTGGAGTCTCAAACCTTATATTCACAATATACTTGAGACTTTCTGAATTCTCCTTGACCAACACTGCATCGATAGGAATTGCATGTTGATCAAACTGGTTCTTTAAAATTTCAATTGCCAGCTGTAAAGCTGCAAAATTTCGCTCAGACAAAGTAATCTCCGTTTTTTTCTTTTTAAACATTTCATTCTCCTTCCAAGAATTTATTGTGGTAAATTCCACAATAGATGCCATTCCAGCAACATATAAACATAGTATATTTTGAGAAATTTGTCAATGAATTTACTTGACAAATCTAAAAATCATTCTAAAATATGGTTAGTACTTAAGGTAATTGATATGTCTACCAAACATATATTTTAGCAATAAAATTTGAGGTTAAACCCTCAACTAAGCCAAAAAGATTAGAAAGAGTTTTAGTTAAAATTAAACTGGAAAATCTAAGTGGAACCGCGGGTCAAAGCCTCGTCTTAGAAATTATTCATATTTTTTTATGAATTATTTTTGAGATGAGGTTTTTATGTTTAAAAGAGACAAGAGACAAGGACACAAGAAACAAACAAATTAAAAATTAAAATGACCAAATTCAAAAACCTTTGGTTTTTGTTTGAAATTTAAATATTTTAATTTGAGATTTGTTTGCATCCTTGTATCTTGTATCTTGTATCCTTAAGATAATAAATTATTTAACTAATTAATCTAATTTAATGAAAGACGAAAAAAAACAAAACAAACTCAACTTATTGCGCCACAGCACGGCCCACATTCTAGCTACCGCTGTTTTAAAATTTTTTCCAGAAGCCAAATTCGCAATTGGACCAGCAATTGATAATGGGTTTTATTACGACTTCGAACTGCCTCGAACTTTAATTCCCGAAGACCTGCCTTTATTAGAGGAAGAAATGAAAAAAATTATTAAAGCCAATTTTCCTTTCGAGCAAAAATTAGTTCCAGCTCAAGAAACTTTTGCTAAATTCAAAAAATTAAACCAAGAATATAAAGTTGAATTAATTGAGGATTTAATTAAAGCTGGGGAGAAAGAACTCAGCCTTTACAAACTAGATGGTTTTGTCGACCTCTGTTCTGGTCCTCACATTGAATCTTCCGGTGAAATCGACCCGCAAGCCTTCAAACTGACCACAATTTCCAGCGCTTATTGGAAAGGTGATGAAAAAAGAGAAAGTTTACAAAGAATCTACGGAACCGTTTTTGAAAACAAAGCTAATCTCAAAAAACATCTATTTGAATTAGAAGAAGCTAAAAAAAGAAATCATCGAAAAATCGGAAAAGAATTAGAACTTTTTGCTAATATTCCAGAAATTGGTCAAGGACTTCCGGTTTGGCTTCCCAAAGGCTATGCAATGCGAAGAGTTTTAGAAGACTATATGATCAAGCTAGAACGAAGCTACGGCTATGAACATATTCTAACTCCTCATATCAACAAAAAAGAATTGTTTGAAACTTCCGGCCATTTAGGTTTTTATAATGAATCAATGTATAATCCGATTGAAATTGATAATGAAACTTTTTATCTCAAACCAATGAATTGCCCAGCCGGAATGATGGTTTATAAAATGAAACCCAAAAGTTATCGAGAACTTCCCTTAAAAATGGGAGAATTAGGAACAGTTTATCGTTATGAAAAATCTGGTGAACTTCATGGATTACAAAGAGTTAGAGGTTTTACCCAAAACGATGCTCACATTTTTTGCACTTCCGCTCAGCTCAAAGCTGAATTTGTTGAAGTTCTAGAAATGTTATTAAGATTCTACAAAGACCTTGGTTTTGAAAACTATAAATTCAGACTTTCACTTTCCGGGGATTCTAAAGATAAATACGTTGGTAAAAGAACCGATTGGAAAAAAGCCGAGGAAACTATGAGAGCAGTTTTAAAAGAATCTAAAGTTGATTTTTACGAAGAAAAGGACGAAGCCGCTTTTTATGGACCAAAGCTTGACGTTCAAGCCATTAATGTTTTTGGAAAAGAAGACTCTATTTCAACTATTCAAGTGGATTTCAATTTACCCGAAAGATTTGACCTAAATTTCATAAATCAAACTGGCGAAAAAGAAAGACCTTTTGTTATTCACCGAGCTTTAATTGGTTCGTTTGAAAGATTTTTCTCTTTTTTAATCGAATACTACACTGGAAAATTTCCCACTTGGATTGCTCCAATTCAACTAGGAATTTTGCCCGTTTCCGAAAAATTTGACAATTATGCCAAATCAATTTTCAAAACAATGAAAAAAGAAGAATTGAGAGTTGAAATGTTTAATTCTGACGATTCTCTTGGAAAAAGAATTGCCGAAAGCACCAAATTAAAAATTCCATATCTTCTAATTATTGGCGAAAAAGAAGAGCAAGAAGGCACAGTGACGATCAGAAAACGAGAGCAGAAAGAACAAAAAACTTTGAAGATTGAAAAATTTGTGGAAATGATTAAGCAAGAAATAAAGCTAAAAAAATAGTTTTTTAGAAATTGTTTCAAAATTAAAAGTATTTCAAATTACTCAAATCAGATCCTAAGTTCAAATGACCAAATTTCGCTCGCCTAGGCGAGCGAAATATTTGGATTTTAGATTTTGAAATTAATTTGGAACAATTTGTTATAATTTGAGCTTTATAATTTACAAAATATGAAATATTTTATTAAGACTTTCGGTTGTCAAATGAATTTCTCCGATTCAGAACGGATGAAGACTTTTTTTGAAACCAATAATTTCACTCCAGCTGACAAAATCGATCAGGCTGATTTGGTGATTTTCAATACTTGCGGAGTGCGTTTAATATCCGAACACAAAGTCTATGGCCACGTTCACAATGTTTTCAAAAAACAAGGCGAATTCCAACGGAAGAGAAAGTACCTTGGAATAGACTCTCAAAGAAAGCAAATTATAGTCGTCACCGGTTGTCTCGCCCACCGTGAAGAATTCCGAAAAAGACTAAAAAACAAAGTCGACCTTTTCATCGCCATCAAAGATTTCCCCAAAATCTCCGAATTAATCAGCAAAATCGACAAAACAAAATCAACAAATTTCTACCATTCACTGAAGAATAGTAGAAAAAATAGTTATCTAAGAATCGAACCGAAATATGAAAAAACCGATTTTGCCTTGGTGCCGATTATGACCGGTTGCAACAATTTCTGCACCTATTGTATTGTCCCCTATGCTCGCGGACCAGAATGGTCACGACCTTTCAAAGAAATTGAAGCTGAAATTCAAAAACTAGCCGAAAAAAAATACAAAACCGTTTTACTTTTAGGACAAAACGTCAACTCTTACCAAAACGGCAAAACCACTTTCCCAAAGCTTCTAAAAACTCTCGCTCAAAAATTTCCCCAAATTAAATTTAAATTTTTAACTTCTCATCCCAAAGATTATTCCGACGAATTAATCAACGTTATCGCCCAAAACGAAAACATTCCCAACGAAATTCACCTCCCCATTCAAGCCGGCAGTGACAAAATCCTCAAAGCCATGAACCGCCCCTATACCCAAAAATATTATTTAAATTTAATTAAAAAAACTCGAGAGAAAATTCCCACCGCCAAATTCTCCACTGACGTCATCGTTGGCTTCCCCGGCGAAACCGAAAAAGACTTTCAAGAAACAGTCAAAGTTTTCAAAGAAATCGGCTATTCCGAAGCCTTCATCAACAAATATTCCCCCCGCCCTGGCACCGCCTCCTTCAAGCTCAAAGATTCTATTTCCCTCAACGAAAAAAAACGAAGAGAGCAAATTCTCAAAAATATTTTTGAGAATTAATTTTGAATTTTGCACTCAGAGAGCATTATAAACTTTAATTCAATTTTCAATGATTCAATTTTCAATTTCCAAACCGCCAGAGATAACTCTTTACTAATCTTTGCCATATTTTAAACTTTAATTTCCGGCCAAAAATTAAAGTTCAGAAAAAAAATCGTAATAGCGAGTTTTTATTTTTTAAATATCTCGAAACACCTTCCAAGATTAATATTAAAATTAATACTATGATTAATTTTTATATTACGAAAACAGGGGACATTTTTATTTGTGATTGACATCTCATACAATCCCTTGACATCTTCAAAAAAGTAATTTACCATTTATGTTTCAATTGAAGCAACTTTGAAATTTTATCTTTACCCAAACAAAAAAGGAGAAAACAATGGAATTAGACCTTGCGAAAAAATTATTTAAAATTCTTAAAACCCCAAATCAACTTTTTTCTATTATGAAAAAATATTGGTGGCATTGGAGAATTTTCCAAGCTGGGATTCCGGGTTTAAAGTTACAAGAAAAAACCCCAAACCAAATTCTTTCTATTATGAAAGAATCTGGATGGAATCCTGATATTTGCCAAGCTGGGATTCCGGGTTTAACTGATGAAAACCAAATTCTTTTTGTTATGAAAAAATCTGGGTGGAATCCTGCTGTTTGCCAAGCTGGGATTCCGGGTTTGACTGATGAAAACCAAATTATTTCTGTTATGAAAAAATCTGGATGGGATTCTGATGTTTGCCAAGCTGGGATTCCGGGTTTAAAGTTACGAGAAAAAACCCCAAACCAACTTTTTTCTATTATGAAAAAATCTGGGTGGAATTGGAGAATTTGCAACGCTGGGATTCCGGGTTTAAAGTTACAAGAAAAAACCCCAAACCAACTTTTTTCTATTATGAAAGAATCTGGGTGGAATCCTGCTGTTTGCCAAGCTGGGATTCCGGGTTTAACTGATGAAAACCAACTTATTTTTGTTATGAAAAAATTTGGATGGGATTCTGATGTTTGCCAAGCTGGGATTTCAGATTTAACTGATGAAAATCAAATTCTTTCTATTATGGAAGAATCTGAGTAAGATCCTGATATTTGCCAAATTAGGATTAAACTTTTAAGAAAATAATCGAAACCTTAATTCGCCGCAAGATGTAAACATCTTGCGGCGAATTTAACTTTACCTTCAAAAACTACATCTTCACCTATTTCGAAATATTCAAAAGTATCCCTACTCCTATTAAAGTGAACACCAATGAAGTCGAGCCATAACTAATAAAAGACAACATTTTAATTTGACGAAAACAGGGGACATTTTTATTTGTGATTGACATAATGCAAATTCTATTGATAATTTAATTAGAAAGCACTATAATTTAAAATTATTTAGATAAAGGTATCTTAACCCCAAAAAAGGAGATTTTCATGTCAGAATTTAGAGAATTGATTGAAAAAGTAGAAAACAATGGGCACACAATCCACGACCTTTTTCCCAAACAAAAAATAATGCCCAGAGAAATTGAAATTGATCTAATTGAAGCACTTGAATTTTATCAATCATCAAAATTTATTCCTCCTGGTACTGCATTAGGCGATAGAAAATTGAATGTCCTGCTTCACGTCTCTAAGATTCACAACGAATTGCAGGAAAAAGAACCAGATCGTTGTTTAATAGAAAAAACGATAAAACGATTAACAGAATGGCTTTAGTTTAATTAGATCATTCACCCCAAAAATAAAACTCGTCATTCCCAACAGGTCTGACAAGTTTTTTCGATAACGCAACACTTAAAAACCTCAACAAATATTCAAACGACCAATTTAAAAATTATTTTACGTTGATACGTTGAAGTATCAACGTAAATTTATAATCAAAAATAAAACCAAAGTGACTTATTAAATAAGCTATTGTCGCAAATTATTTGAACATTAAAAACCTTTAATTAAGAAATTAATTTTATTAAACAATATTAAAAAGGGGAACCAAAGTTCCCCAGTTTTTACGCAATTTGATTATTTAACCAAATTTTTGCGTAGAATTATTTTTGAAATATCTACCCTTTCTTAATCGTTCTTTAAGCCGTGCCATTTTTTCCTTAAAAAATGCTAGATCTTCCATGGAAAGAGGAACTCGTTTCACAACGACAGCCCTACCATCAGCGACCATATCTTGAAAAATTTCCTGCCTTTTCCTTATTTTTTTATCAGTCTTATTAGTCATTTCGCCCTCCTTTATTTTTTGATTAATATCAACTTTAAAAATATTTTATTGCTTATCTATTACACCAACAATTATCCAAAAACTCAATTCAATCCAACCAATACCCCGTTTTGCTTTTCTACCATTCACTGAAGAATGGTAGAAAATTATTCTTAATTCATCAATTTATTCTAGACATAATTTAAAAATATGATATTTTAGATAACCGGCTAATAATAGCCAAGAAACCACCAAAAAAGGAGGACTTATGCAAAAAAACACTATCAGACCTTCAAACAATCCAGAAGGCGTTATGCTGGAAAAGACCATCGGATTTTTCACAGAACAATCCGCTCAAAATTGGCTTTTTGAACACGGCGATTTAATTAAAATCACCGATCAAAAACAAATGAAAACTTCTCCTTATTTAATTGTGGAAATGGCTTTCCCGGGAGGATTTGAAAAATTTTTCTTTCCCGAAGGAGTAATAATGGAACGTAGTCTAGTAGATTACGACGGCAAATTATTATAAAATACCGGAACTAAGTAGCTCAACTACTTCCGCCAACACCCCAAAAGGTCGAGGCGGTTTTTTTACAAAAAATATTTTTAAGCTCAAATTACAAATCCAAAACTCCAAATTCTGAACCTTGTCTACCGGCAGGCAGGTAAATTATAATTTTCAAAATCCTAAACACCAATAACAGCTCGTCACCACGAGCTGTTATTTTTAATTTATCTGACCCCAAACTCATCTATCCATGAGGTCTGATAAGATATTACAAACATCTTTTTATTACAAATTGGGCAGTTTAGTTTGTGTTGTTTTTGATTGATATTGCTTACCTTGAGCGCTAGAAAATAAATTAACTGGATCATCAATCTCTTTAAGAATAGTACCTCTATCCGCATGTCTTAGAAAAAAATAAAATGTAGAGTCAATGACTTTTAGCGTCCTTATGCTTCTGTCGTAATCCAATAGAGGTGGTATTACGTTCTTACTAATTTGCTGATGAATAATTCTATGTAAAAAATTGCTGATATCTCCTGGCCTTACCCCCTCTTTTCTATGATGTATTTTATTTATTTCTTTGTGTAGTTTGTCCCTTTTTATACCGCTCACAATGTCTTCAAAATTCATCGAGAGTAGCATTTTAACAAAATAATAAGGAATAAAAAGTGCTACTTCACCCTCTCCCGTTGTTTTTTGTGAAGCAGTAGATAATGACTCCATGGATCGTATATGTCGACTTGAATAATCTTCTAATTTTTTTTGTATCGCTTTATCAAGCTCTTTTTTACTAATTTTTGTCTTTACGGTCATTGTTTCTTTTGTACCAGCAGCAAGACAGGCCTCTTTGCATAGCTCTTGCAACACACCCACGCTGTCAAAAGAAGAAGTAACTATTCGCTTCGCTAATTCTTTCATTTCGATGTTCAAAAGGCTTGAACCTTTTTCAATAACAGAAGATAGCGACTCTTCAGACCATGGTTCAACTGGAATTTCAATCATTCTATCCTGAAGATCACCATTGTATTGTGCTAATCTGTTTTTTTCTCGCCAAATACCAAGAATAATAAAGTTAACCCCTACATCTTGAAAAGTTCTTAAATCGAACGACAGCTCTTTCTGAGTTTCTTCTCCTAGATAATGAAAATTTTCAAGTAATATATATTTTGAAAAACTTGACTGTTGAAGTATTTCAATCATATCCTGAGCAATGCTAATATCATACGCCACGGTTTTAAATGTTTTCCCGTTTTCTTCTTTTCGGGTAGTACCCACTTTTGTGCCGATATCACCACCGCCAACAAGAGGTAACTTTAATTGTAATTTTGAATTAACTTCAGCGCTCAAAGATCCACTTACCATATTATTTCTTGACTCCACAATTTCAACATTTATCTGTCGAAGAATTGATTTATAGATATCCTTTTTTTTTGATCTGGCGTACACTCAACCTTAACATAATCATTTAATGGAAGATGTTTTTTGATTAATGAAGTTTTGCCTTGTTTTGAAGACCCGAAAACAATTATGTGTTTCTTAAGAGTAAGGGCCCGATTAAACTCCTCGTCGACTTCACTTCTTTCAACATACGAATCTATAAGCTCATTTGACACCCCAAAAACATTAATTGTTTGAAAAATTTTTCTTTTATTGAACATATTTTTATCTAATAAATTAACACCACAATTTCTCCTTTAACTTTCCCCGGATTTTCTTCATAATATTTTTTTACTTCAACAACTTCTCCTCGTTTGATTTCTTCGAAGATTTTGGTGATTTCTCGCCCTAAAATCACCCGTTTAGAAATTCCAAGTTCTTCAAAAAGCCCTTCCATCAAATCTAAATTTTTCATCAAACGATAAGGAGATTCGTAATAGATAACCGGATATTCAGATGCCAAAACTTCTCGAAAGAATTTTTCTCGGCCTTTTTTATTAGGTGGAAAACCCATGAAAGTAAAGCGAGTCATATTAATTCCGGCCACCGAAACCAAAGCACTCAAAGCGTTGGCTCCAGGAATTGGCGTAATTTTTATTTCGTCGCCAAAAAAAGCCAAAACTCTTTCAATCAAAAGATTACCCGGATCAGAAATTCCAGGAGTTCCCGCATCAGTCACCAACGCCACTTTCTCGACCTCTTTCATTGCCTCCAAAATTTTATGAATTTGTCCCTCAGTGCTTTGTTGATGATAGGCTTTCAAAGGCTTTACAATTTCATACTTATCCATTAAGACTTTGGTCTTTCTAGTGTCCTCACACAACACAAAATCAGCCTCTCTGAGGATTTCCAAGGCTCGTAAGGTTATATCAGCCAAATTGCCAATCGGCGTAGCAACAATCGAAAGTTCTAGCATAATTTTATTTATTATAAATATTCAATACTCATTTAATCCTCAGTATTTCAACCTTTAATAAATTCGTTTATTTAATCATTGAGTGGATATTGGTTATTGATCGTTGAATGTTTAGGACCCTATTTTTTAATATCTCCATCCTCTTTAATTTGTCCTAGACTCACCGAGAAAACTTTCGAATATCCCCCAGAATCCATCGTAATTCCATACAGAATATCCGCCATCCGCATCACTTCCCGAGAATGAGTGGCCAAAATAAACTGAGTTTTATGAGAAAGTTTTTTCAAAATTCGACTAAACCGCTTGGCATTAGCCTCATCCAAATTAGCCTCAATTTCATCCAAAAAAGCAAACGGTGGTGGGTTATAGGAAATCAAAGCAAACAGCAAAGCAATCGAAGTCAAAGTTCGCTCTCCGCCCGAAAGCATATTCAAGTTATTAATCCGCTTTCCCGGAGGGTTAACTTTAATATCAATTCCAAATTCAGTCAAATCTTCTGGATCTTTTTCGCCCTCGTCCTCCAGCTCATCCAAAAATTTTCTTTTTTCAATTTTAATTTTTTCCAACTTAGCCGAACCACCCGAAAATATCAATTTGAAATAAATCATAAATTCTTTGTTGATCGCCGTAAAAGCTTGAGCCAATCGATTCTTGATAGTTTTATCCATCTCTACAATCACTCGGTTCAAATCAGTCAAAGTCAACTTCAAATCTTTTGATTCTTTCTCCAAGAAATCATATTTTTCCTGCAATTCTCGATATTCTTCTATTACCCCCGTATCAATCTCTCTAATTTGTTCTAACTGCCAACTAAGTTTCTCAATTAGCATTTTCAAATTTTCCAAATTCAGATTACAAGAAATTTTTCTCAAATCATCCAAATTACCGTTAAAGTTAGCTTGAATATCTTTTTTAATTTCAACCAATTCTTGCTCTAATTTCGTTTTATCTAATCTTAAATGTTCCAAATATCTCTCCGCTTTTTCCACTTCAAACTGCTCTCTTCTTAACTGATCCTTAAAATCTACTCTAGATTCTTGTTTCTTCTGATTTTCAGCATTAATCGTTTGAACTGCTTGATTTTTCTCAGCTATTTTTTGTTTACAATTAGCAATTTCAATTGAATTTTGTTGAGCTTCTTGCTTGATTTTATCTAAATCCTTATTCAACAAAACTTTTTGTTTTTCAGTTTCTTCGCTCGCTTTGCTTTTAACCGCTTTCCCAGCTTGAATTTCTTGCAATAAATCATTGATTTTAAAGATCAATTTGGCCGTTAGCGATTTCCCAACTTGACTGTCCAATTCGTCTTTGATTTTCTGCAATTTAGTCAAAATATAGCCTCGGTCAACCAAAATTATTTCCTCCTTACCAAATTGCTCAATTTTTTCTTGCAGTGATTTTAACTCGATTTCCTGCTTAAAACCCATTCGCTCCAATTCGTACCGCTCTTTTTCTAATTGAGCTTTCTCTTTTTCAATTCCGGCAATCAGCTTGTTCTGTTCTTGAATTGAACTGTTATCGCTTTCTTGAAGTTTTTGATTAATGGCTTTGATTTTCTTCTGGCTACCCTCGATTTGTTCTTCAATTCTTTTTAATTCCAACCCATTCTTACTTTGATTGCTTTCAATATTATTCAGCCTAACTGCAAAATATTGAGCTCTTTTCTCCGCCAACTCTTCTCGCGTTTTTTGCGCTTTTTCGATTTTTCGACTTTGACTTTTCAAAACTCTCAGCTCCGGCTCAATCTCTCGCATCAAAGATTCGGCTTTTTCAATATTAATCCGAGTTTTTTTTATTCTTCGAACACTTTTATTTTTCTTCAATTGAAATTCTTTCACCCCCGCTGCATCTTCCAAAAATCCCATTCGCTCCACCGGGCTTGACAAGAGAATTTGGTCCGTCATTCCTTGATTGACAATCGTATAATTACCATGACCAATTCCCGCCCGAGAAAGCAAATTCATCAAATCAAATAGCTTAACCTTGCTGTTATTAATCAAATAATGATTTTCCCCATCTCGATAAATTTTTCGTGTAATTACAACCTGACTATAATCAATATCAAATCGTTTTTTAGAATTATCAAAAAAAACTGAAACTTGAGCACAACCCAATTGAGATTTGGTTGAAGAGCCAGCGAAGATCACATCTTCTCTTTTATTACCTCGCAAATTTTTCACCGACTTTTCCCCAATCACCCAGCGCAGAGCGTCCGAAACATTGGATTTTCCACTCCCATTGGGACCAACCACGCAAGTGACCCCGCTTTTCAAATTTTTTCCACCCGAAAAATCCAAAATTGTTTTTTTAGCGAAAGACTTAAACCCGGATATTTCTATTTTTTCAACAAACATAAAATAATTTACAATGATCAATTTTCAATTTTCAATCAATGATCAATTTTAAAATTTTCAATTATCAAAACAATTCAACAGCAACTGGTCATCAGTCATCATTGTTAACAACTTTTTATTTTGAGCAAAGTTCAAGAAAAATTTAAGCCTTCTTGGATTAATAGATATCAGCAAAAGCTAAAATTTTCAAATTCTAGTGCAGTTCGAAGAGAATTTGAGTGTCATAATGATTTCAAGGCTTGTTATTTTGAATTTAATTCGATCCGTCTTCGCTAAAGCTACGCCGAGGCAAAGACGAAATCAAAAAACGCTTTCAGGAACTTAAGTTTTTGAGCGTAATTCGAGGAAAATCCGAGTAAGGAATGAGATGTACTAAACTGGTACATCGAGTGAGTGACGCAGGATTTGACAAAGAAGTACGCCAAAAAATCAAGTTCTATTCCCAGTTTTTGGCGAGTAGGCCGTTTTGGGCTGCATTTCTCTGCGCTTCCTGCTTCGATTCCCCTTCTCCCTCCGCCACCTTTTCCTCCTTCAAAAAAACCGCAATCTTAAATTTCTTGTCATGATCTGGTCCCCATTCTTTAACTAATTCATAGTGAGGAGTCACTTGCACAATTTCTTGGGCTTTTTCTTGAAAATAGCTTTTAGCATCAAGATAAGTTTTGTTTTTAATAATTTCCGGCAATTTAACAATGATATATTTGTTGATAAATTTATCCACTTCAGCAAAACCTTTATCCAAATAAATACTTCCGATTAACGCTTCCATAGCATTAGCCAAAATGTAGTTTCGAGCTTTCCCTGTATCTTTCTTTTCTCCTTTTGACATCAACAAGAAATCATCTAAATCTATTTCTTTAGCCACAATTGCCAACATCTCGCCATTGACCAAAGCAGCTCGCCAACTGGTCAATTCTCCCTCCGGATTTTTATAATTTTTAAAAAGATAATCCGTGACGGACAACTCCAAAACTGCATCTCCCAAAAATTCTAATCTTTCATTGTGAGGCAATTGATGTTGTCGATTTTCGTTTAAATAAGACCGATGAGTCAATGCTTCTTGCAAAAGTTTAAAATTCTTAAAAGATAAGTTTAATTTTTTTGCCAAATCTTTTGCTCCTTGATTTTCCATAAAACCAATTTTAATAATAAAACTAGACAAATTGCTTGTCTTAATGCCATTCTACCACAATCCAAATTATTTGAAAGGCTATTCAAACAATTTAGACGGTTTTCATTAATTCATTCATTGACAAATGAATATTTTTTAGGCAGACTTTTAAAAAATAAAAATAAAAGGAGGTTCTTAATGGAAACGCTCGAAATATTAATTTTTATCAAAAAAATAGACGATTGTGAAAATTACATCGGTAATATTAAATTCTTAAATACCACTTTTGAATTTAAGCTTCATTTTGCTTTTCAATTTAATCCCAGCAATTTTTTACTGGGAAATTATTGGCGGCTACCAACTCAAAAAATTTTATTTCAAGTTCTATTAGAAAGAAACCACAAAAGCATTGACCTAAAAAATAGCCAATATCTTTTTTTCCTTAACATTTTTTCAATGGCAGCTTTGACTTTAAAAAAAATATCCCGCCTTGAATCTGAAATTCCATTTACAATAGAAATAAACCAAAAATTTATTGTAAGTTTAAATCATCTGAAAGAAAAGTATTGATTATCTCAAAACAACAAACCCCGAGTCAACAGACCCGGGGTTCGAACTAGCTATTTAAGCCTTAAACATAACTCGATCGTTGAATTCAGCCGATTTTCCCACATTCCACTGCTTGACTGGTCGGATATAACCCACAATCCTAGAATACACTTCAGTGCCAAATAATTTATTAGTGCAATTTTCACAACGATAAACATCTTCTTTTTTCCAATAACCAACATTGGCATCACCAGCTTGAATTTTTTTTCCACAATCTTTACAAACAATATTTTTTGGAATTGTTTTTGTCATTTTATTTGTTTTTATTTATTATATATAAAAACTTCGAACCCCTCGATGGAACTGTTTCCAATCACTCTTCGAAGATAATTTGTTTTTAGTGCAGACCCTCATTTCATTATAAAACCCTAGAATAAATCTCACAACTCTGTTCAATCAAACATTTCGGACATTGCTTGTGCTCACCATTTAAATAACCGTGAATCGGGCAAACACTGAAAGTTGGAGAAATTGTGAAATAAGGCATCTTATAACCATGCGCAATTTTCTTCACAAAAGATTTTACCGTTTCAATATCTTGCACTTTTTCTCCTAAGAAAGTGTGAAAAACTGTACCTCCCGTATATTTAGTTTGCAAATTATCTTGTAAATCCATCGCTTCATAAGCATCTTCCGAAAATCCAACTGGTAGCTGAGAAGAATTGGTATAATAAGGAGTAGCATTTTCTTTTTCGGCATCAGAATTAGCAAAAATCATTTTAGGGAATCGATTTTGGTCTTTCAATGCTAACCGATAACTCGTTCCTTCCGCTGGTGTGGCTTCTAAATTATACAAACTGCCAGTCTCTTTTTGATAATCTACCATTCTTTCTCGCATAAATACCAAAATTTCTTCTGCTAATTTAACGCCTTTCTTGGTTGTAATGTCTTCTCCGATTAAGTTCAGCAAAGCTTCATTCATCCCAATTGTTCCAATCGTGGAAAAGTGATTTCCCCAATAAGTACCTCTTCGTTTAAAAATATCTTTCAAATAAAATTTAGAATAAGGATATAACCCTGATTGAGTAAAGCCTTCAATCGTTTTTCTTTTAACTTCCAAACTCTCCTTGGCAATATCCATTAATTTTCCTAATCGTTTCAAAAAGTCAGCCTTATCTTTGGCTAAATAACCAATTCGAGGCAAATTAATCGTCACCACTCCGATTGAACCCGTCAAAGGTGCTGCACCAAACAACCCTCCCATTCGTTTATGTAGTTCTCGATTATCCAATCGCAAACGACAACACATTGAACGCGCATCTTCTGGATCCATATCGGAATTAACAAAATTAGCAAAATAGGGAATTCCATATTTAGCAGTCATCTGCCAAACTTTATCTAAATTTTTATCATCCCAATTGAAATTTTTGGTAATATTATAGGTTGGAATTGGAAAAGTAAAAACTCGTCCAGTGGCATCCCCTTCGCTCATTACATCGGCAAAAGCTTGATTAAGCATATTCATTTCATGCGTAAAATCTCCATAAGTTTCTTTTTGCGGTTTTCCCCCAATAATAACATTTTGATCCTTATACATCTTGGGACAATTCAAATCCAAGGTAATATTAGTAAACGGAGTTTGAAACCCCACTCGAGTTGGAACATTCAAATTAAAAACGAATTCCTGCATCGCTTGTTTCACCGCCTTATAATCCAATTTATCGTATCGAACAAAAGGCGCCAACAAAGTATCAAAATTTGAAACTGCTTGAGCCCCAGCCGCTTCTCCTTGAGTAGTATAAAAGAAATTAACCAATTGCCCCAAAGCCGGTCGCAAATGCTTTGGTGGATTACAAGAAACTTTTCCAGAAACGCCGGTAAAACCTTGAGTCAATAAATCTTGCAAATCCCAACCGCAACAATAAGAAGCAATTTTATCCAAATCATGGATATGCAAATTGCCCTCTTCGTGAGCGCGTTTAATTGACTTTGGGTAAACTCTTTCCACCCAATATTTTCCACTCACAATTGAAGAAATATAGTTATTCAGTCCTTGTAAGGAATAAGCCATATTGGAATTTTCTTTAACCTGCCAATCTATTTCCCCTAAATATTTATCGACCAAATCAACCGCGTCATCCAAAGATCGTTCGGTGTTTCGCAATTTGCTTCGTTGATCTCGATAAAGAATATAGGCCTTGGCAGTTTTTTCAAAATCTAAAATCATCAAAACTTGCTCAATCGTGTCTTGAACTTCCTCAATGTTGGGAATATAGCCCGGTCGAGCTTTTTTACTCAACATCTGAACCGCCTTTTTCATCACGTTCTCTGCCGCTTTCAAACTTCCCTCTTCCGCTTCTCGAAAAGCCTTATAGACCGCTTCTTTAATTTTCTTTTTATCAAACTCAACAATGGAACCATCACGTTTGATAATCTTTTCAATTAATTTTTTATTTTTGATTTTCTTCACTATTTTCTTTTTTACTCCTAGGTTTTTTTGTTTTTTCATTTTTTTTGGTCCCCTGTTTATTTATTAATTAGTATATGTAAAAAAATTAATTAGTTTTTTCAATTTTATTGAGCTCTTTCACAAAACGTTTTCCGCTTCCAAATGATTTAAAGACTGAAGCGAATCGCAAATAAGCCACTTGGTCCCTTTTCTTTAAATTATTCAAAACAATATTTCCAATTTTTTTTGAAATAATTTCTGCCTTTCCATCACAATTGATTTCCGCTTCAACTTCATCCATCAACTGCCGTAAATCTGAACCTTTAATTCTTTTATTAGTCGCTAATTTAATACTTTTTTCCAATTTTTCCCGATTATAAGCTTCTTTGCTTTCATCTCTTTTAATCACCACTCGATTCAAAACTTCAATTTGTTCATAAGTCGAAAAACGAGCTTGGCATTTTTCGCATTCTCTTCTCCGCCGAATAGTTTTATTATCATTGGTATCTCTCGAATCAATAACTTTAGTTTCAATATGATTGCAAAAAGGACATTTCATTTTTTTATTAAATTTTTTATTTTTCCCTAAAAGCACAACATCTTGTGTTTTTATTCTTAATTACTCTACTATTATAATTTCTATCAAAAAAGTTGTCAAGGAAAAAGTGTCAATTAAAAAGTTTGTAAAATCAAAAGTTTATAAAGTTGAAGATCTAGACTAGTTTAAAGTCCGTAAAGTTAGAAAGTTTTTAAAGTTGTTTTAAATTAAACGATTAGATAAAAAGCAATCAGTCATCAGTAATTGCTAATTACCGATTGCTAATTGCTAATGACTCTTTTCCTTGTAAATCCCCAAATATTCCGCTATCATAAAGCCAGTAAAGGAAATATTAAATAAAAAGTTTATGCTAAATTTTATTGGCATCGTGCCGTTCTCCCCAGCAATCATTCCAGAAATTAACCAGAAAAACTACTTACTAAGCAAAAAAACAGTGGCTGGTTTTGAAAAATTTTCCGAAGAACTAACTCGGTCAAATCCTGATACAATCTTTTTCATTTCACCCCGAGGACCAATCCGCTATGATAAATTCACGATTAATATTGAAAAAAATCTAAAAGGGAGCTTTAGCAAATTTGGAATTGATAATCACAAAGATTACCTTTATTCTGGAAATTATTGCTTAGCTAAACTGATTTTAAAAAAACTCCGCGCTCAAAATTTTCCGATAGAAGCCATTCAAGAAGAAGATATTGACTACGGAACTTTGGTGCCCTTAACTTTTTTGGATAAAAAATTCAAGAAAAAACCTAAAATTGTCAATTTGACCTTCTCTTCTTTGAGCTGGAATGATCATTTTAAACTAGGGAAAATTTTAAAAACAATTTTCGCTGAAATCGAAGAAAACATCGCTTTCATCGCCAATGGTGATTTATCACAACGAATTACTAATAATTCTCCCGAAAAATTTTCTCCTTATGGCGTAAAATTTGATCAAACTTTAATTAAATTATTAAAAAATTCCAAAACCGATAAAGTCTTGAAATTAAATCCTGATTTCTGCCAAGAGGCTGGCGAATTGGGATTGAAATCAATTATCATCGCCTTAGGGCTTCTAGACAAAACTCGTTATAAGTTTTCCCAGATCTCTTATGAAGCCCCGTTTGGGGGAGGGTATTTGGTGGGAAGATGGACAATACGCTAGCAAATTTTCAATAAACCAATTTTCAATTTTCAATGAATTTTCAATGAATTAATTTTCAATTTTCAAACCTAAACAAGCAAAGCTTGTCATTGTAAATTGTTAAATTGAAAATTGATTGTAAATTGTAAATTGTAAATTATTTATTAAATGCCTTACTTTTACTATAAAGTCGTCCCCCTAACTCGCATCTCAATCGATCACGAGCCCTATTTTACCTACAAATCCAAAGAAGAAATTCCTTGGGGTTCTTTGGTTTTAATGCCTTTTGGACGGAAAAAAATCAAAGGGATTGCGCTTGAAAAACAAGAAGAACCTGCCTTTAGAACTCGAGAAATTTCAAAAATCAAAACTACTTCTCTGTTTGATCCAAATCAGCTAAAATTAGCCCAGAAAATTTCAGACTACTATTTTACTTCCCTAGGAGTGGTTTTAAAATTCTTCGCTTTCAATATCACTAAGAATATTCCAGATCTTCCGAAAAATAAGCTCTCGGAAAAATCAGAAATTGAATTAACCAACGCTCAAAAAAAAGTTTTAACGACAATCGCTAAAAATCAACAAAAAAAGTTTTTAGTTTTTGGACCAGCTTCTTCGGGAAAAACTGAAATAGCAATGAAAATAATTGAAAAAAATCTCCAGCGGAACAAACAATCCCTGGTGGTTTTACCCGAAATATTCTTGTCCTATCAAGAAATTCATCGTTATCAAAAAAGATTTTTCGATAAAAAAGTCGCCCTTTTGCATTCTCAGCTAAAACCTTCTGAAATCTCTGCTATTTGGACTCAAGTGAAATCTGGCAAATTGGATATTTTAATCTCCACTAAAACTGGTTGTTTTATGCCGTTTAAAAATTTAGGAGCAATTATTATTGACGAAGAACAAGACATTTCTCATAAGAATTGGAATCAAAACCCAAAATATCACGTCGAGAAAATAGCCAGTTGGTTAGCTAAAATTCATCAAGCCCAACTGGTTTTTCTGTCTGCCACTCCTTCGATTAAAAATTATTGGAAAAGTCAAAATCAACAAGATGGTTGGGAATTATTGACGCTTCCCTCACTGAAAACTGTTAAAATTAAAGTAGTTAAACCCGAAATTAAAATCATTAATTTATGGGAAAAATCTTATCAAAGAAATGGTGACATCCTCTTCTGCAACGAACTCTTAGCAAATATCAAAGCCACTTTAGCCAAAAAGAAAATTTCCTTGATTTTAGTTCCTTATCACGGCAAAAGTCAAGCGGTTTTTTGTGAAAATTGCAAAACCGCCCTCAAATGTCCAAAATGTGGGACTTCGCTGGTTCACACTAAAGACAATTATCAATGCCTGCATTGCACCTACAAAATCTCCAGTCTAACTAATTGCCCCAACTGTAAAAGCTACAAACTAAAAAATATCGGCTTTGGAACTGAATCAGTAGCAACAGAAATCAAAAAAAGATTTCCTTACTCCAAAGTTAGTCTAGTGACAAAAAGCAACTTTGAAAAAAATAGTTCTCGAAAACTTTTATTCAAAAAAATAAAAGAAAATAAAATTGATTTTTTAGTTGGCAATCAAACCATTGCTAAAGGTTTTGATTTCCCCAATATTGATTTAGTAGCTGTTCTCAATGCTCAACGCTGGACGGGGAAAGCTGATTTTAAATTCGATGAAAGATGGTTGGGCGGATTTTTTCAAGTTGGAGGACGTTTAAATCGACCCCACAGCGACCAAAAAGGCATCTTCTATATTCAAAGCTTTAAATCAAACCTGGAAATACTAACCAATCTCAAAAAATGGAGCTGGAAAAGCTTTATCAAAGAAGAAACCGCTAATCGAGAAGCTCTAGGCTATCCTCCTTTCAAAAAAATTTATCGATTATCTTTTAAAGATTTCAATAAAGAAAAAGTTGAAAAAATTACCGATAAGGTATATAATCAATTGCAGAAAGAGCTTAGGAAAGAAAAAATTGAGATATTTGAGCCATTTTATAGTTTTATCAAAAAAAAGGGAATCTTTTGGAATAAACATATTCTGATAAAAACCCCAAGTAATCAAAAACTTCCAATTTTAAATAAAGTCTTGCGAAAACTTTCTGTTTCTTGGAGTATTGACCCAGATCCAGAAAATATTTTTTAAATTCTAGTCTTACTTTAAGAACTTTCTAATCTGCCTACTGACAGAATCAGACTTTAATAAACTTTTAAGTTAATTTATGAAAATTATAGAATATCCCAATGAAATTTTAAGAAAAGAATCGATCGAGGTAAAAGATCCAACTAGCGTCGAAACCAAACAACTGATTGCAGAAATGCTTCAAACTCTTCGCGCTAATAACGGAGTAGGTTTAGCTGCCCCTCAAGTAGGAAAAAATTTAAGACTTTGCATAATCGAAATTGAACATGAACTTTTTGTCTTAATCAATCCAGAAATCAAAAACATATCCAAAGAAAAACTAATTTCTGAAGAAGGTTGTTTATCAATCCCTAATAAATTTCTAAACATTGAAAGAGGCAAAAGAATAAAAATCAAAGCTACCGATTCTAATGGTAAAAAACAAATTATTAGAGCCCGAGGACTTTTAGCTCGAGCTATTCAACATGAAATCGACCATTTAAACGGTATCTTAATTGTCGATCGAGTAGAAATTAATTAAGACTATTTATTTCTGTTGCAATTCAAAATTTTTGGTTAAATTCTTAAAAAATTTTCTTGAATTAACTCGCTAGTACTACGAAAATTATTTTTAAAATTTATCTCAAAAATTTTGAATTTCACAACAAAAAATAATCTCAATCAACTTCTCGTTAATTAAACCTGTTTATTTTCAACACGATTTAATAAATTATTTTTAAAATATTTTCCCAAAAAATAATGAACCTAAAAAATGCTCGAATCATATTTATAGGAACTTCTTTTTTCGCCAAGGAACTTTTAAAAAATTTAATTGAAAAAGAAATAGAGATTAGACTCGTCATCACTCAACCTGACAAACCAGCTGGAAGAAAAAAAGAATTAAAACCCTCAGAAGTCAAAATTTTTGCCCAAAAAAATAAATTAAAAATAGAACAATTCTCAAAATTAGATTCTCAAGCTTTGACTAAAATCAAAACGCTTGAACCTGACTTGATTATTGTCGCTGCCTATGGAATGATTATTCCCCTAGAAATTTTGGCTCAACCCCAATTTGGTTGTATTAATATTCACACTTCGCTTTTGCCGAAACTTCGTGGATCTTGCCCAATTCAAACCGCCCTACTTCAAGGTTTAGAAGAAACTGGAATAACAATGATGAAAATGAACATTGGAATTGATTCAGGCGATTTAATTTTTCAAGAAAAAATTAAAATAGATTCTCAGGATACTTATCCTGTTTTAGAAAATAAATTGATTGAAGCTACTAACCAAATTCTAATTCCAACCTTAAACAACTATCTCAAAGAAAAAATTAAGCCTAAACCTCAAAATCATAGTCAAGCTAGTTGGACTAAGATAATCAAAAAAACAGACGGGAAAATTGACTGGACTGACAGCGCTGAAAAAATTTATAATCAATTTAAAGCATTTTATCTTTGGCCTCAAATTCACACTTTTTGGACCATTAATGGAAAAACCAAAAAAATTATTTTAAACGAAATTTCCAAATCTGAAATTTCCGAAAAAAACAGACAATCAGGAGAGGTTTATCAAAAAAATAACCAGACCCTAATCCAAACCACTCAAGGCTCAATAGTCTTAAAAAAAATTCAGCTGGAAGGCAAGAATAAACTATCCATCAAAGATTTTCTCAATGGAAATCCAAAATTAATTCATAACGTTTTAAAATAAAAAAATGGAAAAAAAAGATTCTTCAGTTTTAGCGGCTTTTTCAATTACTATCATTTTACTAATAGCGGTAATCGCCATTTTTTTTCTAATAAAAAATAAATCTCCCAAAGACGGTTCTCTATTGGAAATAGAAGAAAATAAGTTTGAAGAAACTAATTTTAACCTCACCTATATTACACCTAAAAAAGTTTTTAAATCCATTCGAAACGAAGAATATTTAATGATTGACACTCGCAATAAACAAGAATTTTCGGAAAATCACATTGAAGCCTCAATTAACATCCCGCTAGAAGAAATCCCCAGCAAAGAATATCAACTCAACCAAGAGCAAACTATTATTTTCATCGAAAAACAAGAAACCCAAGCTGGTAAAAAAATAGCCAATGAACTTAAAGAAAAAGGCTATAAATTGAATTATTTGGAAGGCGGGCTTTATTATTATCTCAGCGCCGGTTTCGATTTAGTTTCCTACGGAAACACTACTTCCACCCGAGACCGAGCAAAAGTCAATTTATTCGACTTACCGACTCTAGGCGAAAAATTACAAACAGGCGAACGCTTTATTTATTTAGACGTTCGAAGCAAAACTGATTTTAATAAAGATCACTTTGAGAATTCAATCAACATCCCCTTAGAAAATTTAGAAAAAAACAAAAAAGATGTTCCCTCTGGAAAACTTTTAATCATCGACGAAGACCCCATCAGGAGTTTCCAAGCCGCGGTCAGATTGACTGATATGAATATCTTAACTGTTTACTATCTCACCAATTCTTATAGCGAATTCAAAGATGCTGTGAAAAATAAAACTCTCTTAAAATAAAAACTTGGGTTTTTAGAATTTTCAATTTTCAATTTATCTACCTCAGCAAGCCTTCGGCTAGACAGGCAATCAATTTTCAATGACTTAATTTTCAATTATCAAAAATAATAAATTTAACAAAAATCCGCTCTTCCAAGCGGATTTTCAGTATCTATATTTTGAAAAATTTTTATTTTGGCTCCTTTATTTCACCCGTGTCTTTGTTTATTTTTACCGCTGAATTTCCACCTGCATAAAACCAATTTGATTTACCAATAGGATAATCTCTATTAACATAATAATAATCTCCTTTTTGCGAAATATAATCCTCTGGAACGCCTCTCTGCTCTCTATTTTTTAATGAAAATGATTTTTCTAAATATGGTTTTGCTAATTCATAAGCTTTTTCACAACTTATTTTTGCATCTAAAATGGAATTACATTTTATTTTATTTCCTAAATATTCAGGGCTTGAAGAAAAAGCTAAATATATAAATAAAGCAGATAAACTAATAATTATAAAAAGTATCAAAATAAACAATAATTTTTTTTCTTCATAAAATTACCCATTAGAAATGAACCTTAATATTTAAAACAAAATAAGAAACAAAAATTTCAATATACACCTGGGCTTGAGATTTTAAGTGCAATTCAAGGCGAAATTGAGCATTGAGCGAAACGTATTGAAAGATACGTTGAGAGAAAAGCGAAAATTTCAACGCAGAAGTGTGCCAAAATCTCAAACCTAGTATTCCCGCTGTTCTATTTCCATGATCCTGTTGTATTTGGTAGCCCTCTCAATCCTCGCCGGTGCTCCGAACTTCACATATTCCGCTTCCGTTGCAATCGCTAAGTCAGCAATAAAGTCGTCAGCTGTTTCTCCACTTCGGTGAGATACTGCAATTTTAAGATCATTATCTCGAGCTAAATTAATCGCATTAATCGTTTCCGTCAATGAACCAATTTGATTAACTTTAATCAAAACTGCGTTGCAGGCATCTTTGTCAATCGCTTCTTGAATTAATTTTTCATTAGTTACCAACAAATCATCCCCAATAATCGGCAATTTGTGTTTATTTTCTTGATTAAAATCAATCCAGCCAGTCCAGTCAAATTCGCTCATCGGATCCTCAATCACTTTCATATTATATTTTTCGATCCATTCTTGATACATTGATTGAATTTTTTTACTATCCAAAGAAACTTTTTCCAATTTCAAATTATACTGTCCAGTTTTCTGATCATAAAAATTGGTTGCCGCCGCGTCAATTCCCGTTCCCACATCTTTCTTGGAATAACCAGCTTTCTTGATTGATTTTTGAATAAAATCTAAAGCACTCTTATTATCATTCAAACGAGGAGCAAATCCGCCCTCATCACCTACCGCAATTCGATAGTTATTATTAACTAACATTTCTTTAAGATTGTGATAGACTTCCACTCCCGCTCTGATTCGATCAGTAAAATTTTCAAAACCATAAGGCACCACCATAAATTCTTGAATATCCAATTGGCTATCAGAATGTTCCCCACCATTAATCAAATTCATCATTGGAATCGGAAACTTATAATCATGGCTTTCTTCCAAATCATAGACCTCTCGCAAATATTTCCACAAAGACAACCCCTTTTTAATCGCCGCCACTCTCGCCACCGCCAAAGAAACCGCCAAAATTGCATTGGCTCCCAAACGAGATTTGTTCTCTGTCCCGTCCAATTCAATCATCACTTGATCAATTTCTTTTTGATCAAAAATCGACATATTTTTAATAGCCGGAAAAATTTCTTTTTCAATATTCTCGCAAACTTGCTGAACCCCTTTTCCCATAAATCTTTTTTTATCTCCATCTCGCAATTCTAAAGCTTCTTTAGTTCCAGTTGAAGCCCCTGAAGGCACGGCTGCTTTGGCTGAAATCCCATTTTCTAAAGTTATTCTAACTTCCACCGTCGGATTGGCCCGAGAATCCAAAATTTCCAACGCCTCTATTTTTTTTATTTTCATTTTTTATTTTTATTATTTTAACCTCATAAGCTAATTTTATAAGAAAATTAGTTATTTTCAAGAGCAAATTTTTTCATTTTAATTTTTCAACTTTAATTAAAATATCTCATTTATTTTTTTATTATTAAGTAACGACCGTCACTTAATAATAAAATTAGTAATATTTTTCGATAAAATTGCTACTTTCTCCGCCAATCTTTAATTTTGATAGTGTCTCCTCGTAGACTAACAACAACTTTTTGCTTTTCTCTCCAACCAAGATTTCTAACCATATCAATTGGCAGAGTAACTGAAATTGAATGTTGACCAACTTTAGTCAACTTTCTGATATTTTTGTTTCTCGAATCTTTATCTCCCATTTTTTTATTTTAATTTTTATTTAAAACTATTTACGTAATCATTTACGTAAATGATTACGTAAATCAAGAAAAAAATCAAGATTTTATTTTATGGGCATATCTAAAAATGGGCGCGGAGGGATTTGACGTCGAGTCGCTAAATTCAAACATCGCCTAAAGGCTTGTTTTCACTAAGCGCTCCCTGCCCAAGCTCGCCAAACTCTCTTTAATTCCTCGCCAGCGCTCAACCTTGCACCTACGTCTTTCAAATCCCTCTGCGCCCAAAGAAAAAAGACCCTGTGGGTCTTTTTTGTGGGCGCAGAGGGATTTGAACCCCCGACCATCGGCTTAAAAGGCCGTTGCTCTACCAACTGAGCTATGCGCCCATAAATTTAAAATAGCAAAAAAATAGTTTTATCACAACAAAAAATATTATATGATTTTATAGCTAAATAGTCAAGACTATTCTCTTTTTATTTAATCAAACAAAAGATATTTATTTTTTGCCTCTTTTGTGATAAAATTAACCAAAATATTTTAATTAAATAAATGTCTCATCAAAATAAAAATTTTGAAAATCATATTTTCAAAAACCAAGATTTTACCGATAAATCTTTTAAAAATTCAACTTTCATTGATTGCTCTTTCATCGACTGCAATCTTTCTAATGTCAATCTCCGAAATGCTCGAATTCAAAATGTCAATTTCAAAGATTGCAAATTGCTCGGCTTGAATTTTTTGGATTGTAGTCATCTCATTTTAAGTTTTAATTTTGAAAATTGCCTGATTTCAATGTGCACTTTTTCCGATTTAAAACTAAAAAAAACCAAATTTGAAAATTGCCAAATCTTTGAATGCGATTTTGTCAATACTGATTTGACAGGGGCCAATTTTGAACATTCTGAATTCAAAAAAACTCGTTTTCAAAATGCCAATTTAAGCTCCGCTTCTTTTAAAAACGCTAAAAATTACAACATCAATCCCAGCGGCAATCTGCTCAAAAAAACCAAATTCTCCTTCCCTGAAGTTGTTCGATTGCTAGATGCTTTTGACATTAAAATAGACTAGATTTTTATTCACAACTCAAACCAATTGCTTATTTAATCCCTAAATGATAAAATCATAATATCATCAATTCTATTAAGAACATTGCCTTAGTCAGTTGTTGTTTGTGTAATATAATGGCGAATTATCTGTCAAATAAGAGTGTACTTAATGATTAATTCAGTGAAATAAATAACAACTAACTAAAACTTTGAAGGAAACAACCCTAGACTATTTAATTAAAAATAAATTTATGCTTAAAGAATTTAAAAAATTTGCCCTCAAGGGCAACGTGATTGATTTAGCAGTTGGAGTTATTATCGGAACCGCTTTTGGTAAAATCGTCAGCTCGCTTGTCTCAGACATCATTATGCCTCTAATTGGAGTCCTACTTGGAGGAATTGATTTCTCCAACCTGGCTTTGACTCTCAAGAAAGCCACTGCGACAAATCCTGCCGTCACACTCAACTACGGACTTTTTATTAACTCTGTCATTGATTTTCTAATCATTGCTTTTGTGATTTTCGTTGTAATCAAACAACTTAATAAATTAGAGAAAAAAGAAAAAGCAAAACCAATCAAACCAACCGAAAACATTTTACTATTAAGAGAAATACGAAATTCCTTAAAAAAATAGTTACTCTCAATAATTTAAAAAGAACGTTCTATAGAACGTTCTTTTTAAATAACTTTATTTTACTCAATACAATGCACCATTTAATATTTCAAGATAACTTCCCAAAAGTTTAAAAATCGACCAAATCATAAAAATAGTTGACACCAAAGTAAGAATGATCATCATTAAACCCATTCTTCTGGCTTGAACATCTTTTTTAATCAAATATTTAATCCCTGGCCACAAACCAAAAGGCGGTAAAAAAATTGCTAAGGCATACCAACCAATTTGCATCACCATCGTTATTTCAGCCGGTTTTTCTCTTAAGTTATTTCCACAATTTGGACAAAAATAATACTCCGGCAAAATTTCCCGATGACAAATTGAACAACTATTTTGATTATTTTCCATATTTTTAAATTTATTAAAATTTATCTTTTCAATCAAATCAACGATTTACAGAAATCAGTTGTTTGAGTGCAGTTCGAGGAAAAAACGAGTAGCGTATGAGATGTACCGAGGTACATCGAAAAGCAACGGAGTTTTTGACAAAGAAATGTGCCGAACAGCTGGTTTCGCCCTTCTAAAAATTTACTTTGATTTTTATTTTGTCTTCGTCATCCCCACCATCATCATCCCTAACCTTCGCCCTAATTTCTATTTTTCCCCCATTTTTACTGTCTGGAATTTCATAGCTGAGATTATAAGGCGAATTGCCATCTTTGCCAACCGATTTACCATCAATATAAAATTCAACCTCTTTGACTTTGCCATCCCCGTCTATTTTAGTAGAAACTTTCAAATCCTTGCTGTCAATCGTATCATCGTTGCTTGGACTAGTTATTTTAATTTCAACTTTGTAGTCTTCAAAATAATCATCCTTGCACTCTTTTTCGGGAAGCTCTCTTTGCTCTTCGTCCTTTTCTTGATCTTCAACCCATTTATCAACACCTTTTTGCCAACCTTTATATTGCGAGTCACTTTTAGAATTGCTGTCCTCTTTGGTCGGACTATCTTTATCAACATAATACAAAATAGTATGAGCATCATAAAAATCTTTCTTCTCCACTAAACTATCAGGACAAGAACTATTTTCTAAACAAAACTTATCTTTTTCATATTCGCAAACTTTCAGTTCCTGCTTCACTTCTAATTCTCCGTCTAAAATATCAATCCCAATTTTTTCAAATTCTTCCGGACCATTAAACTTTTCTGCCTGTTTATTTTCCAAGGCTCTTTTCATAAAAGCATTCCAAATCGGGCCAGCTGTACTAGAACCACTGGAACCCTCTTTCATTGCGGTATTATCATTATTTCCCGTCCAAACGCCTATCGCCAATGAAGGTGTTGCTCCCAACAACCAACCGTCTCGATATTCATTGGTTGTTCCAGTTTTAGCCGCTACTTGATGACCAGGAATATTCAAAAGATTGTTTGTACCAAACAATGGCGCCCGAAGTTTATTGTCCGAAAGAATATCAGTTATCTCTAGCGCAGTTTCTCTTTTAATTATTTGTTTCCCTTCCTGTTTTTGAAATTCTCTAATAATTTCTCCTTTAGAGTCTTCAATTCTTAAAATAGCAGTTTTTTCTTGCTTTTTCCCTTCATTAGCAAAAACACCAAAAGCTCCAACGTGATTTAATAATTTAACTTCTCCGCCTCCCAACACCAAGGACAAACCATATTTATCTGGTTCATTTAAACCCTCAATTCCCATTGATTTAGCAAAATTAACCGCTTTTTTTGGCCCGACTAAATATAAAAATTTAACCGCTGGAATATTCAACGAAGTCGCCAAAGCATCTTCCAACTGGACTGGGCCGTTAAAGTTTCCTAAATAATTTCGAGGAACATAATCGTCCTCCTCATCATCGTTAGTATTAAAATTAGTTTCTACGTCAAAAGTGATACTTTTACGAGTATAACCCATCTCCAAGGCTTGAGCATAAACATAAGGTTTAAAAGAAGACCCCGGTTGTCTGAAGCGAGTAGCCACGTTGACATTTCCATCGATTTCTTTATTGAAATAATCTTTAGAACCAACCATCGCCAAAATTTGACCATTTTGAGGATTAAGCGCCACTAAAGCTGCATTAGAAAAACCGTATTGCTCACCAATCTCATCAACCTTTTCTCGTAACACTTCTTCAGCAATTTGTTGATAATTCCAATCCAAAGTCGTATAGACACTCATTCCAATTTTTTCCATTTCATCTTCTCCAAATTCCTCCACTAATTGCTCTTTCACGTGCATCACAAAATGAGGCGCCCTAATATCATCTTTAACTAATTGAATTTGATCCAAAATATCTTCTTCTGCTACATTTTTCGCCTGTTCTTCAGTGATATATCCCAAGTTAGCCATCTTACTCAAAGCTGATTTCCAACGAACTACCAATCGGTCAGTATTAGAACCAAAAGGTGAATAAAAAGTCGGCGCATTTGGCAGGGAAGCCAAAAGAACTGATTGACCCAAAGTCAACTCACTAGCATGTTTTCCAAAAAAAGTCTGAGAAGCCGCTTCAATTCCATAGGCATTCGAACCATAAGGAATTTCGTTTAAATACATTTGCAAAATCTCTTCTTTGGAAAATTTCTGTTCAATTTCCAAAGCCAGCACAATCTCTTTAACTTTTCGAGAAACTCTTTTCTCCGAAGTCAAAATCGAGTTTTTCACAAATTGCTGAGTGATAGTTGAACCACCTTGAGCAATTTTTCTTTGTAGAACATCTTTGATTGCCGCTCGGATAATTCCCCGAAAATCAACTCCATTGTGATTATAAAAATCTTGATCTTCCAAGGCAATCGTTGCGTACTTAACAATATCCGGAACCTGATCAATCGAAATCAAAGTTCGATTCTCTTCTCCATGAATTTCATACAACAAATGCTGTCCTGTTCGGTCATAAATTTTAGTTGATTCATTAATCGTTCTTTTATTAATTTTAGCTGGATCCGGCAAATCTTTCATAAAAAAGATAAACACTCCCGCCACTATCAAAAATCCAATACCGAAAAGGATTCCAAAAAATTTCAGAATCTTTTTGCTAAACACAAAATCAATTATTTTATTCAAAATTTTCTTCACCATAACCTAAAAAGTTAAGAAATATTTAATTCTCTTTTATCTTTCCCATTATCGCATTTTTAAGATTTTTTTGCAAAGATTTTTATTCCTTTACTATGATTTAAATTTTCGATAGCAAATTATATAATTCGTTTATAAAAATTGTTTTACTTTCCATTTTTTCTGTCGGAAAACCAATTCTATCATTTAATTCAAAAACAAAAGGTTCTCCATTTTCAATTCCAAAATCAATAGAAAAAATTGATTTACCATATTTTGAAGTTATTAATTTTTGTATTAATGTCGCTTTTTCTAAAATTTTCTTTGGAATTCTTTTCGGATCAATTTCAATAATCCTTCCACCTTGAGAAACATTCGAAAGAAAAGTCCCTTCCCTAGGGCTTCTAACGTGAGACCAGACAATCTTTTCTCCAATAAAAACAATTCTTAAGTCGTGAAGTCCTTTTACGATTCCTTCGATTCCTGATGAAGTGTCTATAAATTCTTGCAAAACATAACAATCTTTTTTATTCAAGTTGATGGAGAGAAGATCTTTTGCATAACCAAAAAAAATTCCTTTACCTCCTAACCCATCTTTTGGTTTCAAAAAATATTTATTATTAAGATTAATCTTTTTAAACATTTCCTTAAGTTCGATAATATTTTTTATAGAATAAGTTTTCTTCATGTAGCTATCTCCCAAAAATTTATAAGTCTTAAATTTATCGCAACAAATTTTTTTAAATTCAATCCCATTTATTACTTTTGAACTTATTTTTTTATTTGGAAAAGATATCCCCCCGCTTCTATCATACACAAAATCGGCTGTTATTTCTTCTTTGTTTTTTTCAAAAATTTCCTTCCCTTTGTACTCTAGAACATTTTCAAAAACAAGTCCTTTTCTGTAAGATTCTCTACCGTTGGCCAAAAAAACTCTTAATCCCAACTCCAACCCTTTATCAAAAAAATCATAATAGACAGACCTTTTATTACCTAAAGTCAAAAAAGGATCTGGTTCGCTTCTTCTTTTCCCAAAAAACATAACTAGCTTTTTTTTATCCATTTTTACTAATTTTTATTTTTTAAACATTATAAAATCTATGATCTCCTTAGCAACATTCACCTCCTTATTCACAGATTCAAATCCCTTAAATTGAGCAAGTGCATTAGTTTCAATAATTTTAAAATTATTTCCGTCCTTGAGAAAATCTATCCCGACATAATCTAAATTCATTAACTTTGCAGTTTTTAAAGCAATTTCTTTCAAGTCATTACCAATTTCATATTTTTCGACACTGCCTCCCGCTGAAAAATTAGTTTTCCATTGATTTTTCTCAGAAAATCTCCGGATACCACCCAGAACCTTATCTCCTAAAACCAAAATTCTATAATCAGAATCTATTTGATAATATTTTTGTTTAATAAAAAAATTCAAATTGTTTCTATTTTGACCAATAAAAATATCCCGTTGCTCTTTATTTTCTATTCTTTCCACGCCTTCTCCTTTACTCCCCTGAATAGTTTTAGCGACAAAAGGATATTCATCCGTTAAAAATTGGCTGAATTCACCGTTAAAACTTGTCTCAATGCCAGGAAGATTCCTTAAGGCAAAAATAAATTGTTGCGTCAATTTATCCGTTCCAGACAAATTTCTGTAATATTCAGCATTTAATAATGAATACTTAGCGAAAGGCTCATATTGAGCAATAAGTTTCAACAAAAAAGTATAATCTTTTAGAATCTTTTTTTCTCCAAGATCTTTAGTGTATCTTCCACTTCTTGGAATAATAAAATCAAAATCATTTAAAGACCCCCCTTTACTTAAACCAAAATAAATTTGTCTGCTTTCCGTGTTTAATGTTATATCGCTCCAATGAACGACCGCGAGCTCATGCCCACTTTTTTTAATTTCTTCCGCTAATCGTTCCGGGGCATAAGCCGTTGGATCTGAGATTATTATACAAAATTTCATAAAAATATTTAATTACAATTAAAATCTAAATTTAATTTATTTATTTTTTCTGTTTTTATCACCACCAAGGGTTAAAATTCTAACCCCAGTTAATAAAAAATCAGAAAACATTTTTAATTCAAAATATTAAATTTGACACTAAAAAATTACTTTTTTTTGCCCATTTTTTCAAAAAATTTATTAAATTAGGGATTTCATCAGAAATTTTTTCATCATGTGTAAAGCCTGGAGTGCTGTTTACTTCAGTAACGAATCTATTTCCTTTCAAATCTTCAATAATATCTACTCCCGCAATCTGAATATCCAAAGCATTCGAAGCCCTAAAAGCTAACTCTTTTCCACTTTCATCAAAAATTTTCACATCTAAAAACTCCTCCGTTGCACCCAAATGAACATTATTTCTAAATTCACTTGAATTTTTATCTCTAGTCTTTTTTTCAACATCAACAATTTCGCCCCCCATAATAAGAACCCTATATTCAAAATTATTTTCAATAAATTCTTGCAAAATAATTTGCTTATCCGCAAACGCTGTTATCCTTTCCTTTATTTGATTTTCATTTTCGACAAGAAATACGCCTGCTCCCTGCGAAGTATTACATTCTTTAGCAACAAAAGGAAAACCCAAAAATTTACCAGCCTTAATAAGCTTTTTTTCGTCATAAACTGGTGAAAAATAAGTCTTGGGAGCATTAATCCCTTTTAAGTGAAATAAAAATGTTTGAGTGAGCTTAGTAGAACTATAAAATTGAGCATAAAGCTTATCAATAAAATTTATTCCTTTTTCAATCGATAATTTTGAAATCAAAAAAGCCAATTCTTTATTAAAACCGACTTTTCTAAAAAATATATTCTCGAATTCATTTAGATTCAACCCTCCAAAAAAAATATCCAGCTGACCTTTTTCCATAAAAATCTCCATCTCCTTAAAAGTGGAAATTTTAAAACTCAACGCTTCTTTTTTCAAACCATTTTCAAGCATATTTAAAGTTTTTCCAGCCTTTCCCGAAAATACTCGCGGAGAAAGAATCAATAATTCTATTTTAGCCGCTGTTTTAGCTACTGTTTTAGCTGTCATAATGTAATTAAATTTTTAAACCTCCACCAAAAACTTTTTCAGATCCCTCCTGCCAATAATGACTGGGTATTTTAAATCTGCTCTTTCTGTGAGATTAGCCCTGGTGATGACCGTTTCATTGTCCATCACAAAACTAATTTTCACTTTTGGTCGAACAGTAATTCCGCTAGAAGAATAGACAACGTCAATATCAAGTAAATCTTTATTTTTATGCAAATATTTTGCCCGAAGATCCTCCATAATATTCTTACCGTCTTTTTTTGTTATTTCTTTTGGCTTTTTAATTTTATCAAAATAATCGATCACTCCTTCAAATCCAAGTTCTCGAGCCAATTCAATGTCAACTGAAGTAGAATAAGCGCCGGTGTCAATTTTGGCTTCAACTTCTTTTTCTGCTCCATTTTTTCCAATCAATTTAATTTTTTCCACCACGCCGATTACTTTCTTTCCAGAAATATCTTCCAACTCTTCTTCAATTTCTCCTCCAAAAAGATTTTTGGCTAATTTAACTCCGTGTTTGGCAGATTTAACTTTCAATCCCTCCACTCTTTTCAACCGAGTCAAAAGCCCTTCCATATTGGCAATTTGAATTGAAAGCCCCGGCCGAGCGTTTAATTCCAGAAAAACTGGGCCGTCATCTCGATCATAAGCCACGTCCGCCCCTAAAAATCCCAAACCCGAAACTTGCTGAGCTTTCACTGCCAATTCCAAAATTTCCTGCCATCGAGGAATTCTAATCCCACTCAATGAAAGCCTGGTCCCTGGAATACACTCAATTAACTTAGATTTACCTTGCACCGCCGAAGTGGTTGTGCCAGTTGCCATATCAATTCCGCAACCAATTCCTCCTAATTGAAGATTAGCTTTTCCTTCTGATCCTTTGGTGGACAACCGCAACATCGCCATCACTGGGACATTGTTATACACGATTACTCGAACATCTGGAATTCCTTTATAAGAATAGGGCTTGAAAACCCTAGAAAGTTTGACTCGTTCTTCGAAAAAAGCAATGTCTGGAATACTGGTCCTTGAGAATGAACCTTCCAAAATATTTCTAATTTGATTTCGCAAATCATCCTCGGTTACCAAGCTTCGATCGGCTTTAACCCAAATATTTTGACAATTCTTTTTTCGCCCATAAACCACCAAAATTCCATCGCCTCCCAAACCCATATTCGGTTTCAAAACAAAACTACTGGGCAACTTAGAAAAATCAAAATTATCCAAATCTTGTCTAGTTTTAATTTTGGCAATCAAACCAGGAACGGGAATTCCGTTCTTTTTCAAAAGACGCTTGCTTTTTAGTTTATTGTCAGCCAAACGCTTGGCTCGCTTAAGATTATTGGGTCGAATGAAAGTCAAATTCCTAGAATTCATTCCCAATATCGTTTTACTTTTTTGATAAGCTTTAAACATTTTTGATGAGCTTTTTAAATCTGATAACTTCGGACAATCGCAATCCCGTCCATTTACCTAAGAAAATATTTATAACAATCGCCACGAAAACCAGCCAAGGATACTGTTGAAGATAAAAAATCAACAAAGCCCAACTGGCGATTGAATAGCCCACGATTGAGATAAATAAAGTTTCCAAAGAAAGATAAACCGCTGCTTTTCCACCTTTTTCGATTTGAACCGTGACAAACTTCTCCACTAAAGTAATCATAATCAAAATTGGAAAAATTGAAACACTGGCCAAGCCAGTCCGTTGAAACATTCCTCCTAAAATTAACATCAATAAAGTTGACAAAGAAACAATCGAGATCACAATTGCTACTCGAGGCAAATACAACAGACGAAAGCGTCTTAAAAAAATTCGAGCCAAAGTCCCCACGGCGATGACCGTTCCAAAAATAGCAGTTCCGTATCGAATTCCACCCCAAAAACTACCAGCCTCGGCTTTAATGGCCAAAAAAGCAAAAATTATCAAAGCTGGAGTATAAATGCCAAAAGCCTTGATTCCTACCACTTGTCGAAAAAAAGCAATAATCAAAACCACTATTGGAAGCATTAGAATTAAAGTCACTGTTCCCAAAGGAACTCCTTGAGAAACAGCATATTCCACAAAAGCGCTATACATCTATTTTTTATTACTTCTTAAATTAAAAACCAACGATAAAATTATCTTTTAATCTTCGTCTTGATCTTTATTTTTACTTTTCTTTTTCTTACCAATCAGAAAAGCTATAATTGCAGCAAAAACCGTGCCTAAACCAGCTAAAATTGTTTTAGTTTTTTGAGGATTTTTTTTCGCATATTTTTGAGCTTCTTGCAATTTAGCTTTAGATTGCTTCTTAAAACTATTCAGACTTTTCTTAACAAAAAAATCATCTTCAACTTTTTTAATTTTTTTCATAAAATTTATATTTTAAAATATAATTTAACTCATCTCTTAATAAAAACAATCAACAAAGACATCAACAAACTAAATGATCCAATCGCGAGATAGCCGCTCCCAGGAACAGTACTCAACCAAGAACCCAAATAAATAGCCAATCCAATCAGCAGAAAAAATAATCCAAAAATCAGAAAAAATCCAGCTAAAACTCCTCTTTTTATTTGCAAAATAATTTCCTCGACTTGTTTTTTGGCGTTCAAAATCAAACCAACTGAAATTTTCTGAATAAATCCACTAAAAAAAGTTAATAGAAAATTGACTATTTTCTTAGAACTTTCATTGACTTCTTTTTTATTTTGCATCGTTTATTTCAAAAGCTTATTTTCTAAATAAATTATTAGCAATAAACTTTCTTAATTAATTCTTAACTAATTTAACAATAACAAATTTATTTAAAAATGTCCAGCAAAAAAGATCACTATTAAAGCGACAAAAACCTCTCAAACCAGTCTCAAGAAACTATTTGATAACTTTAAAAAATGTTAATGAATAAGTTTGTTTTATTTTTTCTGAAAATAGTATATAATAAATATAATAAAATTAAGAGATTATTTTGAAAAAATTATTTCAAAAATGGTTTTTATAAATAAAAAAAATGATCAACGATTCACCGAACAAATCGAAAGATTGTCTACAAGTAGATTCTTTCGAAGTAGTTGTTATTAAAGATCCTAAATTAAGGCCTTTTTTTAATGTTTTTGATGCCGTTGGCCAAAACATTAAACAACAAAAATTAGGGAAAATATTTGGAATAATTCAAGTTGATGATACTAGTGAAAATTCAGCTTATTTGCCAAATATGCTAACTCAAATTATCAAAAAAGAATATTTTAAAAATAAAAATAAAAGTTGTGGCAAAAGTTTTGAAATCGCTTTGCACAAAATCAATTTGGCTCTGACAGAACTAACCCAACACGAAATCGTAGAATGGATGGGGAATTTAAATGCTGCTATCGGCGTAATTTGTGAAAATGAAATTCATTTCGCTCAAATTGGTCAAGGTAGAATTTTATTTTTAAAAAATGAAAAAATTTCCAATATCAAAAGTGCTTCTAGCAAAAACGAAGAATATCACCCAATGAAGACTTTTGCTTCTATTTCGGCTGGAAAAATCGAAGCTAACAACAAAATAATCTTCACTTTAAAAGAAACTTTTGACACTTTACCGCTAGAAGAACTGACCCGACATTTCAAAACATTTGATTCCGTCGAATTTGATAATATCATTTCTGCTACTCTAAAAAATGAAGCTTTAAAAACAGGAATGATTGTTTTAAACATTAAAAATCAACCAAAAATTGTTCCAGACTTAATAATTGAAACCAAGGAAAATCCTGAAATCGAGAAAAACTTGAATTTCTTTGGCGAAACTAAAAAGGAAAAAAAGTTGCTAAAAGGAAAGAACCAACAAGAAAAACCGGAAGAAGCGATCATATTAGAAAAGAAAAAAATTAAAATTGAAGATCCGAATAAATCACCCTTCGAGAATGAACCTGAAATATATGTCAAAGAAGATGAAACTGAAACCCAGCTAAAGTCAAAGAATAAAGAAAACGGTAGAATCATAAAAGAAAAATATAACCAATTTTTAGAAAAATTTATTTTTCCTTTAAAAAACAAGTTTTTTCAAAAAAAATCAGAAAAACTTAAAGATTTTTTTAAAAAAATTCCAGAAATAACCCTTAAATTTTGCAAAAAAATTGATAAGAACAAAATGACAATTGCAAAAAATAAGCTTCGAACTTCGATTCAAAAAACTCTGAAATTATTACCTCAAAAAAATAAAGTCGACAATATTATCAAGAACCTAGAAACTAAGGTTGATATTAAAATTAACAAAAAAATCTCAACAAGAAATGACGTTTTTGAAAAATTTTCAGAGAAAATAAAACTATTTTTCAAGAAAATAAAGATCTACATTAAAGACAATTTTTTTAAAAAAAGCTTAATAGTAATTTCTATTTTAATAATTTTAATAACTCTCTTTTCTTTAATAATTAAAAATAGAAATAATAAGTTAGAATCAATCAATAAACCGCTAATAAAAAATGAAATCATTGACAAAAAAATAGATTTTGAAATTAAAAATTTACGAACCTTAATAACCCTCAACAGACAAATTAAAAATTCAACTTTTTTAAAAAATGATTTATATTTACTAACGGAAAAAGAAAGTTTAATTAAATTTTCGATTCGAAACAACATTCAAACTGAGATTTTACTCCCGAAAGAACTTAAAAATCCTCAATATTTATCCTCAATGGAATCCCTGCAATTAATTTTCATAGTTAGTCAAAATCAAACTTACTCCTACAGCCCAATCACTAACAGTTTTTCAAAAAATATTATTGCAATGCCTTCCAATTTTAAAGATAAAAGTGTTGGAATCGGAAGCTATTTAACCTATCTCTATCTCTTAGATCAAGAATCAAATCAAATCTATCGTTATCCTCGAGCACCGGGCGGATTCGGGGTCGTTAAAGCCTGGCTAAAAGAAAAAGTTGATCTTAGCAATGCGATTAGCCTTGATGTGAGCGACTCTATTTACATCGCCTTTAACAATGGTAAAATACGAAAATATTTTGAATATACTCAACAAAAAGAATTCAACCTCGAAGAAGGTTTTGTTCCAGATAAAATTCGAGTGAAAATAAATAAAAATGAAATATTTGCCTTAGATAAAAAACAAGGTAAGATATTGATGCTCTCGGAAAACAACGGACAACAAGTTTTTTTTCAAGACAAAAAATTTAAAGATGCTAATGATTTTTCTATAGATTTTGAAAATAGAAAAATTTTCGTAATTACTGAAAAAAAAGAAATAATTACATTCGATTATCAATAATTAATAAACGCTTAATGAATCAAAACGAAATGAAAGTTGGAGTAGTTGGATTAGGTTATGTTGGATTACCGTTAGCCTTAAGATCACTAGAAAAAGATTTCGACACGATTGGTGTCGATTTAGATAAAAATAAAATAAAAAAAATAAAAGCGGGAAAATCTCCTTTTCTAGAAGATTTCATAGAAGAAAGAATTAATTTATTAAAAAAACTTCCTGTTTCAAGTGATATGGCAACTATCAAAGAAGTCGACGTAATAATTATCTGCGTTCCGACCCCAATCGATAAGTCCTATTATCCCAACTTAAAACCGCTTCAAGATGCCGTTCAATCGGTAATCAATAATTTAGGCCAAAAACAATTAATTATCGTCGAATCAACAATCAATCCTGGCGTTTGTGAAGAAGTCTTAGAACCGATGTTCGCTGAAAAAAATCTAGTTGAAGGAAAAGACTATTTCCTAGCTCATTGTCCAGAAAGAATTGACCCTGGCAATAAAAAATGGAATGTCAGCAATATTCCTCGCGTAGTTGGATCGATGTCAAAGAAAGGACTCCAAAAAGCTCAAGAATTTTATGAAATTCTTATTGACGGTCCAATTAAGCCAATGAAATCAATTCGAGCCACCGAGGCCGTTAAAGTTGTAGAAAACTCTTTTCGAGATGTCAATATCGCTTTCGTCAATGAATTAGCTCAAAGTTTTGACCGAATGGGAATTGACGTCAAAGATGTAATCGATGGAGCGGCCACTAAACCTTTTGCCTTTATGGCTCATTACCCCAGTCGAGGAGTTGGTGGACACTGCATTCCAGTTGACCCTTATTATTTAATCGAAGAAGCTAAGCGAAAAGGTTTCGATCATCGGTTCTTGAACGCTGCTCGAAAAATTAATAATTTTATGCCGATTTACACCGTTAAAATACTTCAAGATACCTTGAATAATATTGAAATGCCTTTGAAAAACACTCAAGTTGGCGTCTTAGGCCTTTCCTATAAAGCGAATATTGACGACTTAAGAGAGTCCCCAGCTTTTAAAATTATCGACGAACTAAAGACCAAAGGAGCCCAAGTGACGACTTTTGAACCTTATGCTAAAGAAAAATCTGATGTTGCTTCACTAGAAGAACTACTCGAAAAATCTGAAGTCTTAATTCTCGTCACAAACCACAAAGATTTCCTTGGGAAAGAAGACCTTTTCAAAAAATTTGGTATAAAAGCAATTGTTGATGGAGTAAATTGTTTAGACGATGAAAAAATCAAAAAACTAGGAATTGAATATCATGGAATTGGAAGAAAATAATTATTATCTAAATTAAATGAAACTAATCGTTAATATTCCGGCTTATAACGAAGAAGATATCATCGGGAAAACCATAACTCGAATTAAAAAAAGTTTTAATGCTGATTTTTATAAAAATCAAGAAGGCAAAATTATCAAAGAAAAATTAATCCAAGTTATCAATGATGGATCAAGAGACAACACCGTCAAAGAAGCCAAAAAAGCTGGAGCTGACATTGTAATCTCGCATGAAACTAATCGAAGACTTGGCGCCGTTTTTGGAACTAGTGTGGGGTCAGCCTTAAAAAATAAAGCTGATTTAATGATTAATATTGATGCTGACGGACAATTTAATCCAGACGACATTCCCAAATTGCTCAAACCAATTTTAACCGGAAAATCTGATATGGTAATTGCCAATCGGTTTGGCAACATAAAAGCCACCGATATTCCTTGGATAAAAAATTTCCTTAATCAATTTGCAGCAAAAGTCATCAGTTTCTTCCTGGATTATAAAATTGAAGATTTAACCTGTGGCTTCAGAGCTCACAGCAAGGAGACTCTACTAAGACTAAATCTAACTAGCAACTTTACCTATACTCAAGAAACTATCATCGATGCTATCGTAAAAAATTTAAAACTCAAGTGGGTTCCAGTTCAAGTCACTTATTTCGCTGATCGTGAATCGAGAATTGTCAAATCTGTTTGGAAATTTATCGGCAATGGTTTCAAAATCATTCTAAAAGCTATTCGAGATGCTCGTCCTTTGAAATTTTTTGGAGTGCCTGCCTTTTCTTTTATTTTAATTTCCTTGATTGGCTATGGTTGGTTTCTCTTTAATTATTTGCAAGATTTTAAAATTTCCCCCTTCCTAAACTATGTAATTTTCTCTTCTCTGTTTTTAATTTTAGGAATTCAATTACTAATTTTTGCTTTAATCGCTGATATGATTAAATCTAATCGAAAAATAACTGAAGAACTAAGCTATCAACACAAGAAAAGCAAATATTACAATCTCTAAAACTTTTTCCGCCATAGGCGGATCCGCCTATGGCGGAAACTTTATTAACTTTCTAACTAAATTATGAAAATATTATTCATATCTCATTCCTTTCCACCTATAATTGGTGGAGTTGAAAATCAAAACTTTCAATTATCAAAAGCTCTTGGAAAATCAGCTGAAATCAGAATCATTAAAAATACTCGAGGAAAAATCTGGCTTCCAATTTTCATTCCGCTAACTTTTTTCAAAGCTTTTTTCTTAATGACCCAATATGATGTTTGCTTATTAGGAAGTGGAATTTTAGCTCCGCTTGGAAGCACTTTAAAATTTTTTCATCCTAAAAAAAAGTTTTTTTGCGTCACCCACGCCTTGGATATTATTTTTGCCGAAAAAAAAGGTTGGCTTTCAAAAATTTATAAAATCATCAACATTCCCGCTCTAAAAAAAATGGACAAACTTTTTATGGTCGGCAACGCTACGATCGAAGAAGCCGTCAAACTCGGAATTCCTAAAAATAAATGCAAATTCATTCCCAATGGAATCAACAAAAATGAACTTCGCGAAAAACACAATCGGAAAGAACTTTCAAAAATATTCGGAAAAAACGTCAAAGACAAAAAAGTCATTCTCCGCCTAGGACGATTTGTTCCCCACAAAGGAACCAGTTGGTTCATCGAGAATGTAATGCCCGAATTACCTAAAAACGTAGTAATGCTTGCCGCTGGTGGGCGAGTAGCCAGAAATACCGCTGGAGATAAAGATGATTTTCTTAATTCAGAAAAAGCAATTCTTAAAAATAAATTAGAAAACCGAGTTAAATTATTTCCAGCCATTCCCCAAGCAGATTTAAAAATTCTTTTGAACACTGTTGATTTAGTAGTCTCTCCTAATCTTCATATTCCTGGCTCGATGGAGGGCTTTGGAATAAATGCTATTGAAGCCGGTGTTTGTGAAAGAATCGTGTTGGCTTCCAATATCGAAGGTTTATTAGACGCAATTAAAGACGGAAAGAATGGAACTCTCGTTGAGAATGAAGATGTTAACGCTTGGGTAGAAGCCATTGAAAAAATAATCAACACCGACACCTCAATACTAAAAAAACGAAGTCAAAAAGTTGGCGAATACGTTGAAAAAAATTATGCTTGGGAAAAAATTGCCCAAAGATATTTAAAAGAAATGAAAAAATAAAATGCTACTAGATCTAATCAAAATCGATTTAAGCTTAGGGTTACTTCTTTTTATTCCAGGCTATTCAATTTTAATCGCTTTAACCAGAGCAAAAAATCCGCTAGGAACCCTCGGAACAATTGTCGTTTCAATGGTTTTGAGTTTGGGAATTACAAATTTCAGCTTAATGCTGATTAACAGACTGGACTTCAAGTTAACTCCCCTTTCAATCTTCTCAATCCTAATTATAATTACCACCATTGGACTAATTCTTTATAAAATATTTCAAAAAGAAAAACTGAAAAAAATCCCTGCATCCGAAAACTCCAATTGGCTCATTTTCTTTTTAATTTTAAGTTTTTCAATTTTTATTCGAGCCATCTATTTAATTCCCAAAATAATTCCTCATGCCACTGATTTAGGCCATCATATGTATTGGGTTAACTACATTATCAAATTTCAAGAATTACCGATTTATGGAATTCCAGATTTCATTATTGGCGAACATTTAATTTTCGGCGCCGCCTCAATTCTATCTGGTGTTGGAATAATCTCTGCTCTACCGACAATAATTTTATTTATAATCAATATTTTTTCCCTTTTGGCTATCTTTCTTTTGACTAAAGAACTAGCCAATTTATTATTCACTTCAAAAACCGCTCACAAAATCGGGTTTTTAAGCTTATTATCAATTGGAGTTTTCTATGCGATTGCTTCTCCACAAGCCACCTATATCAACGGAGGCGTTATTGGAAATTTAATGGGAAATTTATTAATTCCAACTATTTTCTATCTTTTCATCAAAGCTGTCAAAGAAAAAAGTTCCACCTTAGCCAGCCTAGGCTTTTTTCTAGCTGGAATACTAGCTTACACCCATCATCTTTCGACTTTTATTTTTATTTATGTTCTAGTTGGATTTTTGATATTTTTCATATTTGGTTTTGGACTGATTAAACTTATTCTAAAAAATAATAATGTTGAGATTAGACCTTTTCTCAAAATTTTTATTAACTTAAAGACTGCTTTAACCAGTTTTTTAATCTTATCTTTCGTTTTTTTAATTAGAATTCCTTCTTATTTGAACTTATCAGCCATTGATACCGCCGTTGGAAACCCATCCAAAGAAACTCGAACTGGGCTAACAATTAACAATTTAGTTCATTCGACTGGTTCTTGGCGAATTTTTTATTCTACCGTTGGTTTGATTTTTTTAATTTTCATTTTTTGGCAAATTTTCAAAAAAAATTCTCTAGCCAAAAAAATTTATTCGATTCAAATATCCAGCCCCCTCAAGGCGTTAACTGCAATTTCTTTGGCATCGGCTTGGTTTTTAACAATTTTCACGATGAGCCACTGGCCAGCCTTGTTAAAAATTGATATAATATCAGGAAGAATTGCCAACTATTTAACCTATCCTTCAGCGATTTTAGCTGGCTTCGGAGTCTACGCAATCCTTCAACCGATTTTCAATAAAAATCAAAAAATCATCACTTTGACTGTTTTTATGATTATTTTTATCCCTGGAATAATCTCTGGATTATTTGATGTTTCCGAATCCTACGTTGAAGATTCTAGTAAATTTGACGAAACTATTGAAACTTTTAAGGGAGCTGAATACCTAGCTGTCAGGACCAACCCCGATCAAAAAATTCTCAAAGACCATATCTATTTAACTGGCGACACTTGGATTAAAAACTTTTTAATGCGAGGCTACAAAGAGCCCCTTTCTAGAACCTTACTAAAAAGATATACTGACGTAGTCAAAAAAAGAGAAACTTGCACTCGAGATATGATTGCTATTCCAGAAACTGAAATTGGGAAAAAATGTTTTGAAAAAACTAAGATTGAATTTTTAATCTTAAAAGACGGTTTCGACACTCATCAATTTGAAACATCTGATAATTTTTCCAGAATATTTGCTACTGATAAAGTTGTAATTTTTCAAAAAAAATAATTCTGCTCTATGAAAAAAAATACTTCAATTTTTCTAAGTCTAATCCTGATTTTCATCACCTCCTATTTTTTGTATTATAAAGGAGAACAAGCACTAGAAAAATCCGCTGAAAAATTTACCGTCCTCGCTTTTGAAAACACCGACTTAAATTGCAACAGTCAATCCTTAACTTTTTTTATTGAAAACAATCTCAAAAAAGAAGGCTTTTGTCAAGTTTCCATTAAAAACGACAATGAGATATTTGAAAATTTGAAAATTTCTGTCCCCCCTCAAAGCAAAAAATTAATTCAGCCTCAAGTAAAAACTATAGAGAAAGTGTGCAATTTATCACAAAAAATTAAATATCAAGTTTCCATTAAGAACGAAACTAATCAAAAAACTATTTATAAATTAATCACTCCATAAAAATGTCCAAACTCAAGAAAAAAATTCTGCTTTACACACGCCCAATTATTCCCCCTTGGGATGAAGCCTCGAAAAATTTAGCCTATAATATCGCTGTTAATCTGCCAAAAAATCAATTTCTGATTTCGCTGTTAATTCCCAAAAAAAGTGCTTTCGACCAAGAATTACTGACAGAATATCCACAAATTAAACCCGAAAAAATTTATTCATCTGCTAATTTAAACTTGGGGAATAAGCTTAAATTATTATCTAGATTATTTAGATTTAGACTAAAAACTGATTTAATCCATTTTCTCTTTACTCCTCGATCAATTACTTCCCTACTGATTAGACTAAGATTGAAATTGTCAAAAGTTAAAACCGTTCAAACAGTTGCCACTTTATCCAAAAAGAATTTAGGCAATTCAAAAAAATTAAATAAGATTCTATTTGCCGACATCATTGTTGTTCAATCAAAAAACACTTATATCAAATTAAAAAATCAAGGTATTAAAAATATTCAACTGATTTATCCTGGAATTAATTTTGAAAAATATCAACCAGCCAAAAAAGATTCAGTCCTTTTAAAAAAACTAAAGCTTAGCATTAATGATTTTGTCATTTTATATACCGGAGAGTATACTCGACTCAAAGCCGTTAATGACATCTTAGAAGCTTTAAAAATATTATTCCAAGATTTTAAAAACACTAAGAACTTAAAATTTATTTTTGCCTGTCGAATAAAATCGAAAATGGATCAAAAGAAAAAAACCGCTGCGATCAAAAAATTAAAAAAAGAAAAGCTTGAAGATAAGGTCATTTTCCTCGACACTTTCACTGATATGGAGAAACTTTATAATATCTCTGATTTAAATATTTTCCCAGTGCAAGAAATGGCAGGTAAATTTGATATTCCATTAACTTTAATTGAATCAATGGCTTGCGGTAAACCAATTATTGTCTCCAAGCTCAAAAATCTAAAAGAAATCACTGGAAATAATGCTTTTGGATTAATCTGCAAAAGAAAAAATCCCCAAGATTTAGCTCAAAAAATACACCTTCTAAAAACTGATAAAAAATTATATAATAAAATAGCGAAAGATAGTCTAGCTTTCGTCCAAAATAACTTTGATATCAAGAAAAATATAAAAAAATACAACAAGATTTATCAAGACCTATTGCAATAATTAAATAACTCAATGTATAAGATAATAAAAAAAGGAGCATTTCAAAATTTGATGCAACCCAATGACAAAAACAGCGTACCAATTCAGTTCAATATGACTAACGAGCTGATGCCAGGTGATGATAGCTACGAAAAATTATTAAAAGTAGCTAGTGATAAAAGAGTTTTTCATCACATTGCCGCTTTAACTGACATTCACTCTAAACCCGGACGAAAAAATCCAACTGGATCAGTAGTGGCAACCGAAAAAGAACTTTTACCTCAATTAACTGATTCCGCCCCTAATTGTGGAATGCGTTTAATGAAAACTCCATTTTTCAAAGGCGATCTTTCCAAGCAACAATTAGAAGATTTATTTCAAGAATACACCAAAACTATTCCCACTAAGACCTATTTTGGAACTTATTTTTCTTATAAAGATATCTTGGAAATTTCCAAGCGAGGTGCCGAACCAGTTTTAGAAAGATTTGGAAAAAGCAAAGCCGAACTTGATAACACCATGTTAAGAGGTAATATGTTCGGTGATCAAAAAATTACCAACCAAGAACTTTTTGATTCAATTCCTTCTCTATTTTTTCGAATTGCTCAAAGTCGATTAGGGATTTTAGGCGAAGCTGGCAATCATTTCCTAGATTTATTATTAGTTGACGATATTCTGGATGAAAAAATTGCTGACAAATTAGGCATTAAAAAAAATCAATACGTTTTTCTTCTTCACACTGGCTCAGGAATGTTCGGACAATATTCTAGTTATTTTTATATGCCTAAGAAAAAAGAGCATTTAAGTCAAAAAGTTATCAATGTACTTAGCCGAGCAACTTTTTTGAAAAAGAATATTGATTGGCACCAAACCCTCCGAAAAGAATTACCTCTTTACGAAAACAGTGATGAGTTGTGGGGAATAAAAGAAAATTCAGAACTTTATAAACATTTTATGATTGCTAATCGTGCTTCAGCCAATCACGCTTTTGCTAATCGAGCCCTGCTTCAAATTCGAGTTGAACAAGGCATTGAAAAAATTCTCGGAAAAAAATTAGAACTACCAATTGTTTATGATATGAGTCACATTACGATAACAAAGGAAAAACATTTTGGTAAAGATCTTTGGATTCATAGAAATGGCTCAGTTCGAGCTTTTGGTCCTAAAAGAATGAAGGGCACTAAACTCTACGAAGAAACTGGTGAGCCAATCTTTTTGCCTTCTTCAATGAGCACTCCAGCTTATCTCGGGGTTGGCACTAACCACAACGAAAACACCTTCTTCTCCGCTCCTCACGGAACCGGAAAATCAAAAACCAAAACGTCTGAAGTTCCAGAAGACAAAAAAGCTCTTCACTCTAAAATGGCCAAACGAAATGTTAATCTCTATAAAGCCCAATCAAGCGGAATTTTAGAGCAAGACGCCTCTCACTATAAAGATGTAGAACCGGCCGTTAAAGGAATGACTAAAAACGGTGTTATCAAACCAGTAGCTAAAATGCACCCAATTTCAGTATTAATGGCGTAGAGAAAGTTAAAAAGTTTTAAAGTTTATAAAGTTAGAAAATAAGATATAAAATTAATAACCATTTCAATAAATAATACAATAAGAAAGTAGCAAAACCACCTATCAACAGGCAAAAAATTCGATTCGCTTGCGCTAAAGCTACGGCAAGACAAAGCAAAAAAGTGTACTAAATTTTTAAATCTTGCAATCCCATGAAACTAATAACTATCTCCGGACTAGACGGATCAGGAAAAACCACTCAACTCGATTTGATTGAAGAAAAATTAAAAAATAAATTTCAAGTCAAACGATTTCATATGGTAACTTTTTCAATTGCCAATAAAATCTTGAAGAAAAAAACTTCTTCAAGTCGATCTAAAGCTCAAAATAAAGCGGGCTTTTTTGGAATTTTTTTAAGAAAAATTGCGATTATTATTGATGTTTTTAGATTTCGTTTTTATTACCTAGTAAAAACTCACGAAAATAAAATTAATTACATTATAGTAGATCGTTATTTCTATGATCAAATCGTTAATATCAAGTATCTTGACTCAAAAAATAGTTGGAAGAAAAAACCTTTTTGGCAAGCTATTGTGGAAAATCAACTGATTGAACCCTCTTTAAAAATTTATCTGAAAATAACTCCTGAAAAAATTCTAGAACGAGATCGAAAAATTGAACAAGGAAAAGACTATTTAATTAATAAAAATAATCTTTACGATTATTTTTCAACAAAATGGAAATTAACAAAAATTGACGGCAATAACAGCAAACCAAAAATTCAACAAAAAATTAACCAATTAATCTAATGTCTAACTTAATTAAAGCTTCATTTTGGCTATCCTTATCAGAATTAGCTTTCAATATTTCAGGCTATATTATCCACGCTTTAATGGGAAGAATTCTCGATCCAGCTGGCTATGGTCGTTTCAGTATTATCATTACCTTTACTACAATGATTATTATTTTAATTGGTCGAGGAATTCCTATTTCAACTAGCAAATATCTAGGCGAAATAACAACCGACAAAATCAATGGCTACTATGATATTAAAAAATCAGCTTTATTTTTACAAATTATTCTAATAATTATAGTCACTTTGATTTACTTTTTGTTAGCACCATTTTTTGCCAGAATATTAAACGACTCAACGTTAACTTCTTTATTTCAATTATCCTCTTTGATTATCCCTTCTTTTGCGTTGGCTAGCTTTTACGCCTATTATTTTACTGGAATTCAAGATTTCAAGAAAAAATCATTTTTAAAATTCTTAAGATCAATTTTTAAAATCGTTTTTATTGTTGGCTTGGGTTATTTATTCAAAGTGACTGGAGCAATAATCGGCCAAGCACTAGCACCTTTATTTGTTTTTTTAGCTGGATATTTGATTGACCCTTTCACTAAATTTAAATTAAAAAAGAAAAAAACTTTCAAAAATAACCCTCTCGACTACGATTTAATGAAAAAATTAGCCAATTTTGCCGGACCAATTGTGATTTTTATGTTGTTCTATGAGCTTATGCTTTCAATGAATTTATATTTCATTAAAGCCATGCTTGGAAGCGACGAATTAACCGGAATTTACAGCGCCGCCTCAACCGTTAGTCGAATTCCCTACTACATTTTCTTTTTCATGACTATTATTTTATTGCCTAAAATTTCAGAATTAATCGCCAAAAATAAACAAAGCAAAACCCAAAAACTACTTAAAAATGCTTTTAAATATTTATTTATTGCCTTAATTCCAATAACAGCTTTGCTTTCATTGTTTTCAAAATCAGCCATCTATTTTTTTTACGGCAATCGCTATACTTCTGCCGGATCAATTATGAGCATTTTAATCTTTGGATTTGCTTTTTTAACAGTTTTCTATATCATCACATTTGTTTTAAACGGAGCTGGTAAAAATAAATTTCCAGTAATAGCTTCAATCATAGGGACACTTTTAAACGGTATTTTAAACTGGATTTTAATAAAAAAAATGGGCTTAATCGGCTCGGCTATCGCCACTACTATTACCGCTTTTATCATTATGGTTTGGGCCTTATTTCATTCCAATAAAAATATTGTTCGCTACATTAATCTTTGGTCAATCTCAAAATACATTTTAGTCAGTTTGTTAATTTACATTCTAGGAGCAATGTTTTTCGAACAAGGTCGTCTCATTTTCATTCTTTGGTCATCAATCTTATTAACAATCTATTTATTCATTATGATAATTTTAAAAGAAATCACTCCAAAAGACTGGAAATACCTAATGGAATCCCTAAAAAAATAAACTGCAAGAAAGTTTAATTTAAATTATTCTACTTTTAAGCTATACTAAAATTAAATCTAAAAAATTATTTAAATAAAATGAAAAAAAATAATTATTTTCTACTTTTCTTAATTATCTCAGCGGGGATTGGTTCTTTCTTTGTTATGAAGCCTTTTTTGCTATCCATTCTCCTAGCCTTTATTTTAGCCACTTTATTCAGTAAAACCAACAAAAAATTAGCTAAAAAATTAAAAAATCATCGAGCCTGGTCTTCTTTCTTGATGTGTTTATGGGTAATGCTAATTTTGATTATTCCCTTTCTAGCAATTTCAGCCTTGGTTATTTCTGAGGCGGATTCTTTGATCAAAGAAGTACAAACTAAGAATATTTCCTTCAGCCTTGATTCTCTCAAAAATCTACCGATTGCAAAATCGTTAAACCTTGAACAAGCACTTCAATCCGACGGAAGCTTTGAACAAATAACAAAAGGTGCTCAAAATATTACTAACTATTTGTTTGCTACAATTAAGGCTATCTACAAAGGAACTAGTAATTTTATTTTTATTATAGTAGTTTGTTTTTTTGCTCTTTACTATTTCTTCAAAGACGGCGATTTGATTATTAAAAAAATAATGAAACTGAGCACCTTACCTTCCGGACAAGAACGAGAACTTTTTGAAAAATTCAACACAATGACCTTGGCCACTATCAAAGGGACCTTGATTATCGCTCTCGTCCAAGGGCTTCTAATGGGAATTACCTTTTGGATTGCCGGAGTTCAAGCTCCGACTCTGTGGGGAATGGTGACCACTTTAATTTCAATTATCCCCTTACTTGGGGCCTTCTTAATTTGGCTTCCAATTGGATTAGTCTTAATAGCCTTGAGTTATTATTGGCAAGGAATTTTTGTCTTAGCAGTCGGAGCAGTTATCATCAGCAGTATTGATAACTTTCTAAGACCCAAGCTGATCGAAGGCCAAACTAGCTTGCATCCCTTATTGGTTTTTTTGGCCACGCTAGGAGGAATTGCTTTTTTCGGACCACTTGGCTTTGTCGTTGGTCCAGTCGTGATAACCTTATTTATTTCTTTGTTGGAAATTTACGAAACTGGTCATATTCAAAGTTAACTATCAGCGCTTTAAAAAAATAATATTTAAGTTAAAAAAATGGAAACTAATTATCTATATATTATAATTCCGGTTCTAGTTGGAGGAATAACCCAATTGACCAAATTTGCTATTTATACCTACAAACACGGATTTAAATGGGATCACTTATTCACTCACGGTCATATGCCATCTACTCATAGTGCTTTTGTAACCGCTCTCGTCATCACCACTGGTCGATTGACTGGATTCAATAGCGGAACTTTTTTAGTCGCTTTTTCCATGAGTATTATTATAATTGATGACGCCCTGAGACTTCGAATGTATCTAGGTGATCAAGGCCGATATTTGAATATGCTAGTTCAATCTTTAAAAATGGACGCCAAAGATTTTCCCAAATTAAAAGAACGAATTGGACATCGTTTTTCAGAGGTTTTAGTAGGAATTCTTTTTGGAATTATTTTAGCTAATTTATTTTTCTATCTTTTTTCAAAAATTTAAAATGAGACTAATCAAAAAAAATCAAGACGGGAAAACTTTTGAAACATCAACTCCTGGATTCAAAATTTTGTATAGAAACAAAAACAGCATTGCCGGAGACAACGCTGAAAATCCAAAAGAATTAATCTACCTAATTACTGGCATTGCTGAAATAACTGTGGATAATAAAATTTGGAAGTCTAAGGCTCCAGCGGAAATAAAAATTCCTGCCAACACCTATCATAAAATTAAAGCTTTAACTAATATTACTTTTGTTTTATTTGAAAATTAAATCATTGAAAATTGATTGCAAATTGAAAATTGGTTTATTGAAAATTTAATTATTCAAAATCTTTTGAATAACTCGTTTGTCATTCCAAGGAATTTTTTTAGAACCAATCAACATATTTTCTTCCGCCCCCTTGCCAGTCACCAAAACCACATCACCCTTTTTCGCAATTTCAAGAGCCTTCTTTAAGGCTTTTTTTCTATCAACTATCCGAGCAAATTTTTCTTTATTTTTATTTTTGATCCCGCTCTCAATTGCTTCAATAATTTTGACTGGATCCTCGTCATAAGGATCTTCATTGGTCACAATTGTATAATCAGCAAATCTAGAAACGATTTCTCCCATAATTGGCCTTTTGCCTTGATCTCGGTTTCCGCAACTGCCAAAAACCCAAATCAATTTAGCCTCACTTTGTTTTTTAATAGTTTTCAGCATTGCTCCAATTTGTTCCATTGAATCAGGGGTCAAAGCATAATCGACAATTATCTTGAGTCCTTTTTTGTTTTTCACAAAATCCATTCGACCTGGAATACTTTCGATTTTTGCTAATTTCTTACTGATTGTGTCCATCGCGATGCCTTGAGAGACCCCAACGCAAATCGCTACCAAGGCGTTCTCAATATTAAACTTCCCTGGTAATTTTAATTTAAAATCTGTTCCATTAACCAAAAATTGGCTTTCAAAACCTTTGGCTAATATTTTTTCAGCCGTCATTTGAATATTTTTTTCTGCTTCTGTTTTTTTCGACTTCAAACTATACAAAAAATTCTCATCCATTTTAGGCAGAATAAAATCTTGATATTTTTCCATATCTTGATTAATAATTGCCGTTCTGGTCGTCCTTCGCCAAGAATTAGCAACCGTTTTAAATAATTTCAATTTTGTTTTTCGATAATCAGCCATCGTCAAATGATAATCTAAATGCTCTCGAGTGATATTAGTTACCACCGCCATATTATAATCAACTCCCCAAACTCGAAATTGATCCAAAGCGTGCGAAGAAGTTTCCAGCACCAAATACTCACAATTATTTTTAAGAGCTTTAGCAATAAATTTCTGCAAACTCCAAGCTGACTGAGTAGTAAATTTAGTTTTATTAATTTCCTCCTCATCTCCAATTTTAAAGTTAATAGTGGAATAAACCGCCACCTTTCTCCCAGTCGCCTCCAAAACTTTCCCGATCATCTGGACTGTCGTAGTTTTACCGTTAGTTCCTGTCACGCCAATCACTGTTATTTTTCTCGAAGGGAACATAAACCGAAAATTAGCAATAATCGCTTTCAATAAATGATAAATATTTTTAATTTTTTGAAAATTTCTTTTAGCATTCATAATTTTATTTAAAAAATTGTAATATTCTATAAATCCAATATTTTAATGGATTCAAAATCAAGTCATAACAACCCGGAAAAATAGTCGGCTCACATTTTGAGCAAAAACCAGTCTTAAAACGAGTTATTCCTAACCACTTTTTTCTATTTAATTCAACTGCTATTCCAAAAAAATCATACTTCAACGCTCCCCATTCTTTAGCATATTTGATTGCCTCCCATTGCAAAAAATAATTAGCCATCAAATTCCGATGTTTATTAGCAGAAGCTCCGTGTAAATAAGTCGCCACTCCCCCAAAAAAGCTAATGATAATCGCTCCGACTGGTTGACTTCCACTAAAAGCTACTAGAAGCTTTAAATTCTCCGCTGGAATTGCTTTAAACATCTTTTGATAGTATTGCTTTCCATGGAAAGAAGCTCCATCTCTTTGCGCAGTTTCTTGAGCCAATTTCCAAAAAATCTCTAAATTCTTGCTATCCGTCAAAACTTCAACTTTAATTCCTTTTTTTTCAGCCAAACGAACATTATAACGAGTTTTCTGCTTCATCCCAGCTAAAATTTCATCCAAGCTCAAAGCCAAATCCAGACTCAAAGTTTCAGCTGGTTGATGATTTTTATAAGCCTTAATTAATTTTTCTTTAACCTGGCTTAAATCAGCTTTTCTTTGTGGTTCCATTCGAATCCAACCAATCTTGTTTTTAATCGCCAAGTCTTTAATTTTTTTTATCAAAACTTGATTATCTTTCTTATTTTCAGAAAAGATTGGACCTCTCGGCAAATAAAAATATTTACCCACCAACGACAATTTATTCTCAATCACCAAGACTTGATTTTCTTCACTTTCCACTAAATAAAACTTTTGTTTTAATTCCGCCTGAAAAGCCATCCAATATTCCGATTGTAAAAATCCCCCATCCAAACTATTTTCCGCTAAAAACTTTTCTCTTTTATCCATTCCTAAAAATATTATTATTCACTCAATAATCACCCACACTCAACTAATCAAAATACAAATTTAAACCCAGTTTCAATTTGTAATAAAGCTATAACCGAAAACAATCTCATCCAGCATAACAGAAACTATATATTCGAGGGCAGTTTGAGAAAAATTCGAGTAGCGTATGAGATGTGCTGAATGGCACATCGAAAAGCAACGGAGAATTTGACAAAAAAATACACCAAATATAAAGTTTCTGACCTTAATTATTGACGCATGGATTTGAGGGCCAGCTTAATTCTTTCTGAAACATCCTTCACCTCAACCGAAACACTCTTCGCCGCCTCTCTCGCCTCACTAATATTATAGCCCATTGAAACTAAAGCTTCGATAACATCTTGATCTCCTTGTGCTGTTTGTTGCACCACTGAAGAAAAATTCTTAACCTTATTTTGCAATTCCAAAATTAATCGCTCAGCCGTCTTTTTTCCGATTCCTGATACTTGAGTCAGAATACTTGGATCCTGATTAACAATCGCCGTTTTTACCACGTCCGGAGAAGCAATATTCAAAATATTCAAAGCCGCTTTAGGACCCACGCCTGAAACTGAAATCAAAAGCTCGAACAGTTCCAATTCATCTTGCGTCTCAAACCCAATCAATGACAATTGATCTTCTTTCACGTGGGTATAAATAAAAAGCTCAAAAGTTTCTTGACTGGAGGCTTTAGCCAAAGTCAATTCATTGCAAGATACCTTATAACCCACGCCATTAACGTCCAAAATTAAATAACCTACTCCGAAATAATCAACCGCTCCTTTTAATTTTCCAATCATTGGATCCAAATTTATAATTTACAATTTCAATTGTTTTAATAATATCATTATCTTTACAAACTTTCCAGACCATGCTAATATTAACCAGTAATAAAGGTGCTCGCTAAAAGCACTATTAATATGTTTTAAAATAATTTATATGCCAATTCTTGACGCTGCCAAAAAATATGTGAAAGTGACAGCTAAAAAAAATGCTTTCAATAAAAAAACTAAACTTTCAATGAAAAACGCTATCCGAAAAGTTAGAGATGCTATTTTAGTCAAAGATCGACCAGAAGCTGAAAAATTATTCAAATCAGCTCAACAAACCATCGACAAAGCAATGAAAAAAGGAATCTTAAAAAAAAACACCGCCGCTCGAAGAAAATCCAGCTTAGTCAAAAAAATCGTAGCTTTGAAAAAATAATTTCGATTAACTAGAATTCAACTTCAAAAAACATCGTTAACTCGATGTTTTTTTATTTTCCTTTCTTTTAACGCTTGCAATCAAAACCAATTTCAGATAGAACCCTAGTAATCAAGTATTTTTCAATTTTATTTTATAAAAAAGTAAGGGACAACTACATAATTAATTACATAATTCAAATTTCTAGTTGTTCCTAATTTTTTGCTATTATTTCGATACTACTTTTAACAAAAGCTAAAAATATGGTGTAATCTGAAAAAGGTAAATAAGGAAGTTAATCAAGAAACACGAAAGGTGTTTCATGAGAAAAAACAACGAAAACTACAAAATAAAAAGGACTTTGAACATAGACGTTATGCTTAAACTAAGAGGAACAAAAAATAACAACAGAATTAGAAAAACTTAATCTCCATCCAAAGATTAAGTAAAAGCTCCGTTTAAAGAAAAAAGATCATCTTATTAAGAAATTTTAAGATGATCTTCTCTTTTGTATTAAATATCAAATTAGAAACCCCAAAAAACCAATCCTTAAAACTGGGACCCAAAAAGTAGACATTTTGTGTCTACTTTTTAAGTCCCAGTCTACTTAGAGTGGTTTTTTATCTAAAAATCTTTATAAACTTTTTACAAATCAAAGCTTTAAAATTTGAGCACGGTAGAACAAGCTTCAAGGTTTGCTCATTTGAGGAAAATTCTAGGAAGACTTGAGTAGCAAGCGAAATGTACTTAATGGTACATTGAGCGAGAGATGAGAAGCCCGACAACGAAGTTCGCCAAATGAGCAGACTTAACACGACCTAAAGCTTCGAACGATAGCCTGTACCAGCGGGGATAAGCTTTCCAATAATTACATTCTCTTTAAGTCCTCGTAAGTAGTCGCACTTCCCTTGCACTGACGCATTAATCAAAACTTTAGCAGTTTCTTGGAAAGAAGCCGCTGACAAGAAACTTCCAGTTGAAAGAGCAACCTTGGAAATTCCCAAAACTAATCTTTCACCTTTGCATTCCTTAAGTCCGCTTTCCCTAGCTTCAATATTGACTTCTTCGAATCGCTCAATCTCAACTACGTCACCTTCTAATAAATCAGTATCTCCAGAATGAGTGACTTTTACTCGAGAAAGCATTCTTCGCACAACAATTTCTAGATGTTTATCATTAATTCCCTCACCTTGAGTTTGATAAATTTCTTGAACTTCTTGAACAATATATCTATGAAGAGCTTCTTCTCCATTAATTTTGAATAATTTCTTTAGATCTAAATGACCTTCAGATAAAACTTGCCCTTTCTTAACTTCGTCACCTTGTTTAACCTTAGCATTAATTACCGCTGGAATAATATATTCCTTAATATCAGCATCTGCTCCAACTTTCTTGCCTTCTTCGGCTTGCTTTTGAACTCGAATAATTTTTTGCTTGTGATTTTCTTTAACTTCAATTATTCGTCCATCAAACTCAGCAATAATTCCTTCGGTTTTTGGAGTTCGATTTTCAAAAATTTCCTCTACTCGAGGCAAACCTTGAGTAATATCAGTTCCAGCCACTCCACCAATATGAAAGGTTCTCATCGTTAACTGAGTTCCTGGCTCTCCGATTGATTGCGCTGCCACAATTCCAACCGCTTCACCTAGTTGAACCAAATGATTTCGGCCTAAATCCAATCCATAACATTTCTGACAAATTCCTCGATGCGTCTTGCAAGTGATCAAACTTCTGATTTTAATCCGATCGACTTTGACCTCTTCAATCGCTTTAGCTTGATCATGATTAATCAAATCACCTTTTTTCGCAAGTTTTTCTTTGTTATCAGGATTAAGCACATCTTCCACTAAAACCCGCCCCACAATCCTTGAAGCAAAACTTTGTCCAATACTTTCGGCATCCGCAACATACATATAAGTTCCCTTGGTATCACCACAATCGTTCTCCTTTACAATCACGTCTTGAGCCACATCAGCCAACCGTCGAGTCAAATAACCCGCTGTCGCCGTTCTCAAGGCCGTATCAGCCATACCCTTTCGAGCTCCATGAGTAGAAATGAAATATTCCAATACTCCAAATCCCCCTTTCAAAGAACCTTTCACTGGCAATTCAATTGTTTCTCCCGTTGGACCAGCCACTAAACCTTTCATTCCAACCATTTGAACTACTACCGATTCAGACCCTCTAGCTTTAGAAGTAATCATAGAATGAATTGGACTTTCTGGATCAATCACTTTTTTAACTTCTTCAGCGATCTTATTCTTTGTATCATTCCAAATTTCGATTACCTTAGATTTTCGCTCTTCATCAGTTAAAAGACCTTCTTCAAACTGATTATTAACATTTTTTACTAATTTTTCGGCTTCCGCGATTAAAGCTTTCTTAGCTTCAGGGATTGTCACATCGTCCATTCCTAAACTAATTCCTGATTTTGTCACATACTTAAAGCCCAATTGCTTCAATTTATTCAAGAAATCAACCGTAGCCTCCTTGCCTTCTATTAATAAAAATTTAGCAATCAAGTTTTTTATATCATTTTTGTCCAAAGTCTTACTCAAATATTCCATACTTTCTGGCAAAATATCATTCAAACTAGCTTGTCCGGCTGAAGTTTCAATTTTTTTACCATCTTCAAAATACAAAGTAACCTTGGCTCTCAAATTAACAACCCCAGCTTGATAAGCCTTTATAACTTCATCAATAGAAGAAAAATATTTACCCTCGCCTTTCAGCCCATCTTTGATTTGAGTTAAGTAATAAATTCCCAAAACAATATCCTGAGAAGGATTTACAATTGGATCACCACTAGATGGTTTCAATAAATTTCGACTAGAAAGCATAATTTCTTCACATTCTACTCGAGCTTTTTCCGTCAACGGAACGTGAACCGCCATTTGATCTCCATCGAAATCAGCGTTAAAAGCGGCACAAACTAAAGGATGAACTTGAATTGCTTTACCCTCAATTAATTTTGGTCGAAAAGCTTGAATTGACAAACGATGCAAAGTTGGAGCTCGATTCAACATCACGTATTGATGATCAATAATTTTTTCCAACATTTCATAAGCTTCCTCGGCTTCATCATCCACCATTCGTCCCGCAATTCGAACATTATGAGCATGTTCATTCTCGATTAATTTGTTGATAATAAATGGCTTGAATAATTCCAACGCCATTTTTTTAGGAATACCACATTCGTCCAATTTAAGATTTGGACCAACCACAATCACACTTCGTCCAGAATAATCAACTCGTTTACCCAATAAATTTTGTCGAAAACGACCTTGCTTTCCTTTAAGCATATCAGCAACTGATTTCAAAGCTCGATTTTGTCCGGTTGAAGCCGTGACACGAGTTTGATTTCTTCGAGTGCTGTTGTCCAATAAAGCGTCCACTGCTTCTTGCAACATTCGTTTCTCATTTCGCTGAATAACTTCTGGCGCTCCCAGACTAATCAATTTTTTCAAACGATTATTCCGATTAATAATCCTTCGATAAAGATCGTTCAAATCAGAAGTAGCAAATCGTCCACCATCCAGTTGAACCATTGGTCGAATATCTGGAGGAATAATTGGAATAACCTTAAGCATCATCCAACTTGGTTTTAAATCAGCCAACTTAAAACCTTTAAATAATCTCAATCTTTTAATAATTTTCTTTCGATCAATAGCAGTTTTTTTATCAACGTCTGTTTCTAAAAACTTGATTTCTTTGTCTAAGTCAATCTCTGACAATAATTTTTCAATTGCTTCAGCTCCAATAGACGCGTTAAAAACTTGTCCAAACTTTCGAGAAAAATCATAATATTCAATTTCGCTCAAAACCTGTTTGACTTTGAGATTATTTAACTCATTTTCAGTCTGTTTAAAAATTTTCTTTAAATCAGCTTTATTTTCCTTACCATCAGCCGTTTTCAACTGTTTTTTACAATCTACCGCCAAACTATCTAGCGCTTCTTGTCGCGCTTCTTCATCAACCACAGTGATAATATAACCAGCAAAATAAACAACTTTTTCTAAAATTTGAGAAGGCAAATCCAAAGCCAAACCAATTTTCGATGGCAAACCTTTCAAAAACCAAATATGGGAAACTGGAGTCGCCAATTGAATGTGGCCCATTCTTTCTCGTCGAACGATTGACCGAGTCACTTCCACCCCACACTTATCACAAACAATACCCTTATATCTAATTTTTTTATATTTTCCACAAGCACATTCCCAATCTTTAGAAGGACCAAACGTTTTCTCACAAAATAACCCATCTTTCTCGTATTTTTGAGTTCGATAGTTAATTGTTTCTGGTCGTGTCACTTCTCCGCTAGACCATCCTAGGATAGTTTCGGGGGAAGCCAATTTAAGCTGGACTACATTGAAATCGGAAATTTTCGTTATTTTATCAGCCATTGATTTTGGATTTAAATTATGATCAGACTCTATTTTTTAAAAATTTTCTGAAAATAATTCTGATTAAGAAATTATTTAAAAGTTTAAAGAGTTAGTTGCAGTGCTTTTTTCTCCACTTGATCGAAAAAGATTGACATCTAAAGCCAAAGCTTTCAATTCATTCACAAGCACGTGAAAAGCCGCTGGAATATTAGGTTGATTAATTTTTTCACCTTTGATTATTGATTCATAGGCATTAGATCTACCTAGAACATCATCAGATTTAATAGTCAACATCTCTTGTAAAACATTGGCTGCTCCATGACCTTCAAGCGCCCATACTTCCATTTCTCCAAATCTTTGTCCACCAAACTGAGCTTTACCTCCTAATGGCTGTTGAGTGATTAAAGAGTAAGGACCGATTGAACGCATATGCAATTTATCTTCAACCAAATGATTCAGTTTCAAAATATACATTCTACCAACCGTCGTTCTCTCAGTAAAAGGTTCGCCCGTCTTACCATTGATAAGGTTCATCTTTCCGTCTTCTGGCAAACCAGCTTTTTTCAATTCCGCTTTTATTTGCTCTTTTGTCACTCCGCTCAAAGCTGGAGTTGCCGCTTTATACCCCAGAACAGAAGCCGCCCAACCTAAGTGAATTTCAAGGATTTGACCTAGATTCATTCGAGAAGGTACTCCCAAAGGAGTCAAAATTAAATCGATTGGAGTTCCGTCTGGCAAAAAGGGCATATCTTCTTCATTCGCAATTCGAGAAATTACCCCTTTGTTTCCATGTCGTCCCGCCAACTTATCTCCAACGGAAATTTTTCGAAGTTGAGCAATCGAAATTTGAATTTGTTGAATTACTCCGGCGGATAATTTATCTCCCTGTTCTCTAGAGAAAATTTTGATGTCTACTACTTTTCCACTTTCACCATGAGGTAAATATAAAGAAGTATCCTTAACGTCTCGAGCTTTTTCACCAAACACTGCCCGCAATAACCTCTCTTCAGCAGTCAAATCACCTTCACCTTTCAAAGTCACCTTACCAACAAGAATATCGCCAGAACCAATTTCAGCTCCAATTCGGATAATGCCAGTTTCATCCAAGTTTTTCAATCGGTCTTCGGAAATATTTGGAATATCTCTCGTAACAATTTCTGGCCCAAGCTTAGTATCTCGAACATCAATTTTAAAATCTTCAATATGAATTGAGCTATAATTATCGGTTTTTAGTAATTTCTTAGAAATAATAATCGCATCTTCAAAATTATATCCTTCCCAAGACATTAAAGCAGTCAAAATATTTTGTCCCAAAGCAATTTCTCCATTTTCAGTAGAGGCTCCATCGGCTAAAAGATCACCGACTTTTACTGCTTGTCCTCGATCTACTCGAGGAATTTGATTCATACAAGTATAACCATTAGATTTCACAAAATTTTGCAAAATATGTTCTCGTTTCTTGGCTTTGCCTTTTTCTTGATATTTAACCACCACGTGATTAGCATCAACTTCTGTGACAACACCATCTTCCCTGGCTAAAATAACTTGGCCAGAATCAGCGGCTGCTTTATCTTCTAATCCAGTTCCAACAAATGGAGCCTGAGGTTGAATACAAGAAACTGCTTGTCTTTGCATATTTGAACCCATTAAAGCCCGGTTAGCATCATCATGTTCCAAGAAAGGAATCAAGGCCGTCGCCACTGAAATAAATTGTTTAGAAGAAACATCCGCGTAATCAACTTCGTTGATTTCACAAGTCTTCGGCGTTCCTTTATGTCTGATGTCAACTTCTTTTTCAAAAATATTGTCAAATTCATCAACGTTAATTCCAGCGTGAACAATTCGATGTTGTTCTTCTTCTAAGGCATTCAAATATTGAACATCACTTTTAATAAAGATGTGGACCTTAATTTCTTTTTTCCCAGATTTTCTAATTTCAGCTAAATCAGTTCCTTTAACTGAGTATCCTTTTTTAAATAAAACTTTTCCCGCCGCAGTTTTAACATCTTCTTCTAAAATTCTTCCCGTCCATTCTTCAATACTTTCATCAATTTTAATGGTTTCGCCGACTGGTCGATAAGGAGTTTCCAAAAATCCATACTTATTGATTTTAGCGTAAGTCGCTAAATGACCAACCAAACCAATATTTGGACCTTCTGGAGTTTGCACTGGGCAAATTCTTCCATAATGAGAAGAATGCACATCTCGCACTTCAAATCCCGCTCGCTCTCGTGCCAATCCACCAGGACCCATCGCACTAATCCGTCGTTTATGTTCCAATTCAGCCAATGGATTAATTTGATCCATAAATTGAGAAAGTTGAGATGAAGCAAAAAATTCTTTAATCACAGTTGCAGTCGGTCGAGGATTAATCAACTGACCAGGCATCACAGTTGCACTGTCAGAAGTGCTCATTCGGTCTCGAATATTTCGCACCATTCGAGCCAATCCTACTCGAACTCGATTTTGAACTAATTCACCCACACCTCTAATTCGTCTTGAACCTAAATGATCAATGTCATCTGGTTGAGCTTCTGGATCATTATTTAAATTAATGACTTCTTTTAAAATCATTACCAACTCGTCCTTGGTTAAAATTCGATCGGCTTCGTTTTCTTCACTCTTGTTCATTCCCAATCGGGCATTCATTCGATATCGACCAACTTTACTCAAATCATATCGATCAAAACCAAAAAACATACTATCAATAATTTGTTTAGCATTTTCTTGCGTAGCCAAATCTCCTGGTCTTAATCGTTTATAAATTTCTTTATAAGCTTCCCCAACAGTTTTGGTAATATCTTTATTTAAAGTCTCTTTTATATATGAGTCTTCTTGAGTATCAACATCCTTGAAGACTTCAAGAATTTCTTCTTCTGTTCCCAAACCAAAAATTTTCAGCAAAGAAGTAGCTGGAATTTTTCGTCTTCGATCAATTTTAACCCAAATAACATTATTGTAATCAGTCTCAAATTCGAACCAAGCCCCTTTATTAGGAATAATCTTGGCTCCAAAAAGTTTTTTACCTTTTTGATAATTCATCGTAAAGAAAACTCCAGGACTTCTGATTATCTGAGAAATCACAACTCTCTCGATTCCATTGATAATAAAAGTTCCTCGCTCAGTCATCAAAGGAAAATCGGTCAAAAAGATTTCTTGTTCCCTAACTTCTCCTGTTTTCTTGAAAAGCAAAGAAACTTTGACTCGCAAAGGAGCATCAAAGGAAACATTTTTATTTTTAGCAGTGTATTCATCGTATTTTGATTCATCTAAATAATACTCGCCAAAAGTCAATTCCATCTCCTTATTAGTAAAATCAGTCAACGGAGAAATCTCATCCAACACTGCTCGAAACCCTTCTTTCAAAAACCAATCATAAGAAGCTTTTTGCGGTTGAATTAAATTCGGAAGAGAAACCATTGAAGTTTTCTTAAAGAATTTTCTCTTAGAAAGACTGGAATGATTACTAAAACTTTTTTTAACAGCAAGCTTTTTAGATTCTGACATATTTTTTATTAGTGACTATTTCCAAGCATTTTCCAACAACCCGCAAAAAACGTTTGAAAACAGTTTACTGTTTAATATTCCAAAAGGAGCTATCTCCTGTCACAGTTCCTAAAGAAATAAATCGCGAATAAATAATCTTTGAACCTAATTTTAAAACAAATTAGCGTCCAATAAGAATCACTCAAACCAAAGAAAATCAATTTCCAATTGATTTTTATCTTATCATTTTACATTTAAAAAGTTATATTCATCGACCTTATTTTTCAAAAATGAAAACTTTATTGAAATCTTGTTTAAATTTTACTTTCAAATTAGAGGCCTATTTAAACTTAATTTATTTTTTAAACCAAAAGATAACCGAAACTAAAAGTCGTTTCAACTAAAATAATAGTATGGTACTATTCTACAGACAAAAAATTATTTTGTCAAGCAATAATTGACTGTGTCAATCACAAATAAAAATGTCCCCTGTTTTCGTCAAATTAAAATGTCCCCTTCCGGAAATTTATTAATTTTTAAAAACTTTAACTTTTTCTGATTTTTGATTAATAACAAATCTTCGCCAGGGATGATCAGCAGGTGGAGTGTATTGAATTCGATTGGGAGTAATAGCTGCTAATTTTAAATCAATTTCTTTAACTGGTTTTTCTGCTAGTTCTTTGAAATTAAGATAAGTATCTTTTTTACAAATATGAATAGTTTTATCTAAATGCTCTTCTATGGTGATTGAGTCTTTTCTAAAAACAGTAATGGGTTGGATTTGGTCTAACTGAAAGTATCTATTTAAATATTGAATTGTAAAATCATTCTTAACAGTTCTTTGGTTTTTAACAGAAAAGATATTATTTAACTTTTTCCTTTCTTGATCAGTTAGTTTTCTGTGCAAATCTTGTTTTTTGCTTGGTTTAACTGAAAACTTTTTGTTAAATTTAACAACAAATTCTTTTTTAACAAACTCATTGGCTTCTTTGACATTATCTATCTTAGCCAACCTCATTTCTTTAATCATTCGATCTTGCAAGGTTTTATTCATTCTTTCCACTCTTCCTTTGGCTTGGGGCGAATTAGCAAAGATAACTTCAATGTCTAGTTCTTGCATCGCTCTTTGAAATTGAGTTTTAAAGTCCTTGTTATCAACTGCATTTTTATGATTAACCTTGTAAGTACTGAATTTATCTAAATAGATAGCCTTGGGTTTTCCGTATTTAATTAGGTATTCTTTCCAAAAACTGAATACCGCCTGAATCCCTTCATTCTTATCTAAAATTGGTGTTATATCACCAGTAGCATCATCGACTGCTAAGAGTAAACATTGTTCGTTCTCTACGGTTCTTCCTTCTAGCCAATTATGGTAAGAACCATCGAATTGAATCAACTCTCCGCAGTAGTCTTTTCTGGGTCTTTGAGAGAAATATCTGATCTTCTTTCTTTTTTTAATTTTATACAAGCCTTCTTCTAACATAATATTTCTGACTGAACCATAACTGATTTTAATTCTGTGATTTTCCACTAATTTTTCTTGAGCAAAAGCTGGAGTAAAATCTAAATAATTTCTTTCTATTAAATTAATTATCTTAGCTTTAATTAATTTAGGTATTTTTTTCTTACTTTCTTTTCCTCTATTTCCATGAATTATTCCTTCCATCCCTTGTTCTTTAACTGCTTTTTTTAGTCTTTTTATTTGTCTAGTTGAAAGACTTAACTGTTTAGCTGCTTGAACTCCAGTTATTTTTTTATTAATTAAATTTTTAATAATTTCATATCTTTGAGCTTCCTTATTAGTCATAATTATTAGTTGGTTTTCCATAATGCTAAGAGTTATTTGATTAACTCATAATCCTAGCATTCTCTGGCAAAGGTGACATTTCTATTTGACGTATAAGGTGACATTATCATTTGTAAATGACAGCAATAATTGACTGTTCTTGAAACAGTTGTCATTATTCTTTCGGTGCTGAGACCAGCATCGATTATATTTACATCGGATTTTGTTAAATCCATTGCATTTATTTTATTCTTCTTTAAAAGTTTATCAAGATTTTTTAACAATGACAAGGACAAATTATTTTCGTCTTTCCATTCAATTTTATCCACTATTTCTCCGTCTTTTTCCAAATTCAAAGAAATATCTCGCGCTTGAACTTTAATTAATAATTCCATCTAATTTTATTATATTTAAAAAGTAGCTAAATTTTGTTTGAAGTCTGGCTGATTTTTTTCGGTCAGACTTCGTTGTTGTTTTTTATTCCATATCCGCTATCAGATACGAAAGACCATAGGCAAACCATAGATAGCCTGCAAAAATAAAATCTTCCACGATTAAAGCGATTGCAATTCCAATCAGAATGGAACTGCCAAAAATAGTTAGTACTAAAACAATTGCCTCAGCAAAAACATCGCCAAAACAGTTTTTTCTCATTTTTTGATAAAAGAAAATTGGCCAGAAAATAAAGATTAAAAAACGTCCTAAACGAACAACCAGATTTTTAAAATCAGATTTTATTTCCGATTTTATCACATCTTCTTTTTCATTGGGACTGACGCGGTATCCAGGCAAGATTTTTTTCATTTTGTCCTCCCCCTTTAATTATAGTTTAAAAAAAATGTTTGAACTTTAGATTGAGGTGCCGTTCAAAATATTCATTTACAGTTAAGTCTCCCATTATATAGATAAAAAAACCTATCCGCAAAGAACTCCAAGACCACCCCCAATAAGCAACGCCTAAAAAAATCAATGCAATCAAATTTGCAAAAATTAAAAAAGCCGATATCCGAACAAAAAGATCAAATGGACTCAATGAATTCTCAATTGCCGATACTATCCACAATGTCCATCCCAGCGAAAACAAAAACATTTCTTTAAATCCAATAACCGACTAATACGAACACTTTTTCAAAGTTGCAACCATTTTCTACCTCCCAATAATAAATGATTTGAATTTCAGATATCCTACTCAAGGAACTAACCCAAAGTATACAAAAATCCCTTAAATAAGTCAATAAAAACAGCAAGTCATCAATAATTAGTAAATCGTAAATCATAATCTTAAAAACCTCTGTTTTTTTATCGTCAACTCATCGTCAACTAAAAAACAACCTTTTTCAGATTGCATTAATCAATATCATTATTAAAATATTTTTTCAGTTTTCTTCTTCCAGCTCCACTTTTCCAATAAAGCTCTCTTCGTTTTGCTTGTTTTTGAGCGGGCGACCAGAATCGAACTGGCGTCAACAGCTTGGAAGGCTGTGGTAATAGCCACTATACGACGCCCGCAGATAAATTTTCAACACAATAAGATTTTATACCAAGATAAGACTGCTGTCAAACAAAAATTGATTTATTACAAAATTTCCAGACAACGTTAAGGGGTTCGGAAAATTCACCAAACCCCTCTTTACTAATCTCGAGCTGCAATTTCTACTAACAGATTTCTAATCTCCTCATTTTTTTCAATTAATTGTCTCATTTCCTCGCTAGTTGCTTTTTCAAATAACTCATCGCTCCGTTCCCGTGTCCAAGAACCTAAAAGTCCCAAGAAACTAGAAATTCCCAAAAAACCGCTTCTAAAATCAACACCTCTATACAAATCTGAAATTCTCATTGAAATCCTCCCAATTTCAATTAACCCATCAACTCAAAAAGCTACCAACACTTCACCATAAAATAATAAAAACTCAACAACATTGTGTCGATTTTTTATTTAAAACCTAAATTCTTTTTGACTTTAATCTTTTTAATCCCGCCTGGCATATATCTCTGCAAGACTTCAGGGATCTTGACCGAACCATCGACTTGTTGAAAATTTTCCAAAATCGCAATAATAAATCGTGGAGACGGAATAGCAGTATTGTTCAACATAAAAACATGCTTTTTCTGATTTTCCCCATCCTTATATCTGACATTCAACCGTCTAGCTTGCCAATCCAAAAAATTAGAAGCACTACCTGTTTCTCCGTAGCCATTTCTAGATGGCATCCAAACTTCCAAGTCAAACATTCGATATTTTCCCGCGCTCATATCCCCAGTGCAAATTTCTAGAACTCGGTAAGGCAACCCGATTTCAAGGTGTAATTCTTTAGAAATCTCCAACATTTCTCGATGCAATTTCTCCGCTTCTTCCACTTTAGCCTCACACAAACAAACTTGCTCGACTTTCATAAATTCGTGCACTCGATATAATCCTTTAGTATCTTTTCCATAAGATCCGATTTCACTGCGATAGCAAGGAGAAAATCCACAAAGCTTTATTGGTAATTGTCGAATATCCAACGTCTCACCAGAATAATAAGCCAACAAAGAAGGCTCGGCGGTTCCAATCAAAAACTTATCTTCTTTATTAGAATTTCCGTCAGCTTCAATTTCTTTATTCGCAATCTTGTAAACCTCATCTTTTTCTTCATCAAAATGCTTCCCCTCAAAATATCCGCTCCCAAATAAAACATATTCCTTAACCAAAGTCGGAGGAATCATCGGGGCAAAACCTTTCGCTACTAATTTTTCCAAGGCAAACATCATCAAAGCCATTTGCAAACCGACCCCTTCATTTTTCATATAATACCCTCGATAGCCCGAAACCTTAACTCCTCGTTCAAAATCAATAATATCCAAATCTTTTCCTAATTGTAGATGATCCTTAAATTCGAAATCGAATTTAGTTGGTTCTCCTTTCTTTTCAATTTCTCGATTTTCACTCTCATCTTTTCCGACTGGAACGTCTCCAGCCGTGATTGTTGGCACCTGCACCATCAAATCTTCATATTCAACTTCCATTAATTTCAATTGATCTTCGATTTGAATTGCTTTTTCTTTTAATTTTTTCCCCGTTTTAATTTGTTCATCAGTTGGTCGCCCTCCTTGAGCTAATCTAGCCAATTCATTTCTTTGAGCTCGAATCTTATCCAATTTAGTCATCAACAATCTTCGTTCTTTGTCAATCTCCAAAAGCCGATTCAAGTCAAATTTGATATTTTTGTTTTTAGCCGCTTCAGCAATCGCCTCCACATTTTCTCGAATAAATTTTATATCTAACATTGGATAGTATTAAGTATGTAGTATTTAGTATACAATAAAAATTTTTAATTTCAAATTTTTAATTTTAAATCAATTTTTAATTTTATAATTTTTAATTTTTAAATAAATCTTAAATTCTAATTTTTAATTTTATTCAAGTCTCCACTCAACACAACTGGTTGCATCGCCACAATTTCGTCCTTGTAGCCCATTTCAGGAATATCATTTGATAGAAAAATCTTTTTATTCAAAACATGGGCAAATCCCATTTCAAGAAAAGTATTTCCACCGATATAGTTTTCTACTCCGTTTATATTTTCATTAACAATCAAAATAGCATCGCCTTTCTGAATTTCATTGTAATAATCTCTGATCAAATCATTGTTAACTTTATTTTTTACCGACTCATTATGAATATGATCAGAGGTTTTCATTTCTGCATATTCTTCGGTATGTCTCGGCAACAAAACTTTGTGGCCTGCTTTTTCAAGTTCCTTTTTCACTTCAACCATTTTCTCCGAAACTTTCATACTGCCACAAATTATAATTTTCATAAAGACAAAATTTATTTTATAAATTCCAAGATACAAGATACAAACAAATCTCAAATTAAAAATTAAAAATTCCAAACACTAAAAGCCGAAGGCTTTTGTTTTTAATTTAAGTTTTTTTAATTTTTAATTTGTTTGTTTCTTGCTTGCCTCGCCATAGCTTTAGCGAAGGTGGGTATCCTTGCTTCTTGTGTCCTTCTTTATTTATTTATAAATTTCTTCTATTTAAATATAGCACTTTTCTATCAACAAAATACTCTTCGCTAAAATAACCCTCAATTTTATATTCTTCAATTTTATCTAAAATATTTTTATCCTGAATATTGCTAATTTCTCCAAAATAAAAAATTCCATTTTCAATTTCATTTTCGTTCTTACTTTTCAAGTTTCCCTTAACCATTTCAGAGAATTTATCCAAAGAACAAACTGCTCGTCCCACTACAAAATCAAATTTGCCATTTAATTCCTCTCCTCTAATATTTTTAGTTTCAATGTTAGTCAATCCTAATTCCTTAGCAATCTCTTGAATTACTTTAATTTTTTTGCCGATCGAATCAACCAAAACAAAATTCACTTCTGGAAAAAAAATTGCCAACGGAATACCGGGAAATCCGCCTCCTGTTCCCAAATCCAAAACTAGAGTGCCTGATTTAAAATTAATAATTTTAGCAATTGCCAAAGCATTTAAAATATGTCGCTCATAAAGATTTTCAATATCTTTCCTGGAAATCAAATTAACCTTTTCGTTCCATTCCAAATAAAGCTTCCCAGCTTTTTCAAACTGCACTTTTTGAACATCAGTTAAATCGAGAAAATATTTTAAAATTAAATTCATATAGACAAAATTAATTTTGTAAATTACAAGGATACAATTTCCAAGATACAAACAAATTATAAATTAAAAATCTCGAACAAAAAACCTCCGGTTTTTCTGTTTTTAATTTGATTTTTTTAATTTGAGTTTTGTTTGTTTCTTGTGTCCTTGTTCCTTGTATCTTTCGCTTTCGGTTTCATCAAAGGAAAAATTTGACACTCCCTGGCTGTTTTATCCATCAAAAAAGAAAATACCCGCTCGCTCATTCCAAATCCACAAGTAGGAGGCATTCCATATTCTAAGGCCTCCACAAAATCTTCATCATGCATCTGGGCTTCATCATCTCCAGCGTCTCGAAGTTTTTGTTGTTCCGCAAAACGTTCCGCTTGATCAATCGGATCATTCAATTCTGAATAACCATTGCCCAATTCACTTCCGGCGATAATTGGTTGAAATCGCTGAGTCAACCTTGGTTCTTTTTCATCTCGTTTAGCCAAAGGCGAAACTGCGACTGGCACTCCTACTAAAAATCCAGGACCACCAATTTTCTTTCGACAAACCTTCCAGAGACTATCGATTCCTCGTCCCAGATTAAAACCTTTTTTATCATACTTCACGCCTAATTCTTGAAGTTTGATTTCGATTTCTTCTAATTCAGTTTCCAAAATATCAATTCCAGTTTCGACTTTAATGGTTTCTCGATAATCATAGATTTGCCATTCATCAGCCAAATCAACTTCAAAGCCTCTAATGGTAAATTTAGTCGTTCCAAAAGTTTCTTGAGCCACATAGCGATAAAGCTCTTTAACTAATTCCATTCCCTTTTCATAATTAGCATAGGCTAAGTAAAATTCCATCTGCGTATAATCTTGCAAATGCTCTGAATCCATTCCCTCGTTTCGAAATTGCCTTCCAATTTCAAAAGTTTTTTCCATTCCAGCCACCATCAATCGTTTTTGCCAAAGCTCTCCCATCGAAATTCTAAGATAAACATCTAGATCCAAGGCATTGTGATGAGTTTCAAAAGGTGTTGCATCAGCCCCACCGGCACTAGTTTCCAAAACCGGAGTTTCAACTTCAACAAAGCTTTTCTCTTTTAAAAAAGTTCGCACCGCATTCCAAAACTTGTCTTTTTTGATAACCATTTCTCGAACATCTTCATTAAAAAGAATATCTAAATATCTTTTTCGAAATTTAGCCTCTTGCGTTTGCAAAGCTTTATGCTTGTCTGGCAACGGTAAAATTGATTTAGAAAGCAAGGTTATTTTTTTAACCAAAACCGATTTCTCTCCTTTTCGAGTATCAAATCGCGCTCCCTCTATCCCGATAAAATCTCCTCCATCTAAATTCTTTACCCATAATTTATAATCACCATCGAACTCTTTTTTGTTAAGAACTACTTGAATTCGACCAAATTGGTCTTGAATATGAATAAAAGTGATATTTCCCATATTCCGAAAAAGCATTACTCTTCCGGCGACTTTAACGCTTTCTCCAATTCCTTTTTTTAAGACTTCAGCTGAATTTTCTTTTTCAAACGGTCCCGCTGGATATGGTTTGATTCCAGCTTCCACAAAATTCTGCATTTTTTTAATTTTTTCCTCTCTAATATTGTCAAGCATAGTTTCGATTAAATAAAACCTTTATTAATTCCTTTATGATTATTTTTAAAAACTTATTATTTAAAATTTTAAGCAGTTGTTATTTACTTCACTGAATTAGTTATTCAATATATTCTCGTTCAATAAGCAAATTTTCATTACGCTGTGCAAATAACAACTACTTAAAATGAAATTCTGAATAGACTCTATAATAACGTCATTGTAGCAGTTTAATTAGCCAAAGTCTAGGAAATAACCATTTAAATGGTTATTTAAATATCCATTTTTATTTCCAGTCTCTTATAATCAATTCTTCACCTCTTTTTCTAATTTCAACTTTTTGTCCTTTTTTCCAATTCAGCTCCCGAATCATCTCAATCGGCAAGATAATTGAATAACTAGCATCTCGTTTACCAATTTTTCTAATATTTCTATCGACTAATTTTCTTCTCATTATTTTGTTTTATAAAGCACTCGCCAAAAAACAAGAACTTCACTGATTAAATATTAATATCTATATTTATTTTTAAAAACTATTTTTCACAATTTAAATATAACAAACAACAATCATCAAACATTTCTTTTCCTAAGAAAATATTCCACCAAAAAACCGTTCAAAATTGAGAAGAGAACAATATAACCAGAAAATATGACAGTAAAAGTTGGACCAAAATAATAAATAATCAACGGTAAAAAAGGAATCTTAACATTTCGATTATATAAAAAAACGGCAATTAAGGACTTTTTCATCCCCTTTTTTTTCAAATCTTTTAAAAGCGGAAACAAAATATAGGGTGGCCCGGAAATTAATATTCCAGAAATAATTGAATAAAATAGTCCTTTTTTGCCTGAATCTTTTCCCAAATATTTAACAATTTTATCCACTTCTAAATAACGATTGACCAAAAAGGTTATGAACAAAATCAGCAAAATAGTCGGAAATATTTTTATTAAAACTACACCAGTATTTTGAACTCCAGCACAAGCTAAACTAAAATTGAAAAGACCAACCACACAATAGATAATCAAAACAACCAATAAAAATTTATAGCTATTTTTCATCATTCTAAATGAAATCATAGATAGTTAATTAAATTTAAAGTACCCACGGTTAAAACGGCAATAACAATCGCAAAAACAAAACAAATTAAATTTCTAGTAATCGCAAATTTTCGACCTAAATTTACAATTTCCAATGGCAACATCGCTACCCCAACAGTCGACCAAGCCAAAACAAAAGCTGTCACTGCCACTAAACTCACCCCTTGACTTAATAACTCTCCCCCAACAATAAAACTAGTGATGGGAATTCCGAAAGAAATACTTCCCATTAAAGCACCAATTAAAGGATCAAAAAATAAATTCCCGGTAAAAATATTAGATGCATTTTTTTCTAAAAATGGACCAAGTAAATTAACCAATAACAAAATCCCAATCATTATCGGCAACGAAGTTTTAATTGAAGCAAAAGATTTCAAAAAAGCTTGTTTAGTGTTCATAAATTTTTTAATTTTTTTGATTTAAAACGATAATCAGGAATTTGTTGCGCCACCAATTCCCAAAAATTTTTAGAATGATTCATTTCGGCTAAATGACAAAGCTCATGAACCACCAAATAATCCACCAAATCATCCGGTAAAAATAAAATTCGATAATTAAAATTCAAATTGTTCTTACTTGAGCAACTGCCCCACCGAGTTTTTTGATCTCGAATCGCAATTTTATTAACTGCAAAATTATAAAATTGATTGAGCTCCATCACTCGCTCTTTGACTAAAATTCGAGCTAATTCCTTATTTCTTAAATAATCTTTTCGATTGCCCCAACCCAAAAGATTATGTTTTTTGTTAGATTTTAAATTTTCTAAATTTTTTAAAACCCAATTTTTATTCTCTATAAAAAAACTTTCCGCTTTCCTCCGACTAACAAACCAAGGATAAGTCACCAAAAAATTGTGACTATTTTTTAAAGTTATTTTAATGCCTTTAGACTGCTTATTTTTCTTAAAGATACAATCTACTTCATAACCCTCCAATTCAATCTTTTTTTTCATAAATTGGATTACTCTTTAACGGAGTCACTCGGAATTACTGTTCCCAAAAATTCGATGTCGGCCTGACAAAGCCAATCAAAATCACGCGAATCATAGGATTTAACTTTATTGTCACCTTCAACCCAATAGCAACCTTCTTTATTTATTTTCAACAGTCTTTTGGTTAAAATATCAATATCGTCCTGACCAATTTTACACTTCTCACACTTAAATACAATTATATCATTAATTTCAGGTTTTTGATTGGGATCAGTAACAATTTCTTCTCCATCTAGAATAGTCGGTTCCATTGAAGCCCCTTTCCCTACAAAATATTGCAAACTTTCTTGATATTTTTTATCTTGAAATATTTTATTGATTATCAAACCCGCTACGATTAAAAACAAAACTAGAAATAAATATTCCATCTTACCCGCTCTAACAATCATATCTCAACTTTATTTATAAAACCAAAACAACAAAATTGAACCAGCCAAAATTAGTCGATACCAAAAAAACCACTTGTAACTAACTTTTTCAACAAATCTAATTAAACCAGCAATCGCAATATAGCCACTAATAAAAGCCAAAAAAATTCCGACTAATTGTTCCATTCTAATTCCAACTGCTAAAAAATCTTTGAACTTAAAAACCGCCGCCCCAAAAATGATTGGAGTCGACATCAAAAATGAAAATCGAGCTGCACTTTTTCGGTTCAAACCCATTTTCAAGCCCGCCGTAATGGTTATTCCAGAACGAGAAGTTCCTGGAATAATTGCCACCGCTTGAGCTATTCCAATATAAATAGCATCTTTAAAGAAAACTTTTTTTTCATTTTTATTTTTCAATCCAACTTTATCAAAATAATACAACCAAAAACCAAAAAATATTAAAGTAAAAGCCACAATCAATGGATTACGAAAAATCGTTTCCGCTAAATCATTTAAAAAAAAACCTGCCAAAGCCCCGGGAATGCTCGCCACCACCAAAATCCCTAAAAAATTAGCTGGGTATTGACTTTTCTTTTTGGTTAAAGCCGTTTGAAAAATATCCAACCAGTCTCGCCAAAAATAAGCTACCACCGCCAAAAGCGTTCCAAAATGCAACGCCACGTCCAAAGACAAGCCTTGATATTCCCAACCAAAAAACCACGGGATTAAAACCAAATGACCGGAAGATGAAATTGGTAAAAATTCCGTAAAACCCTGAATAACGCCGAGCAATGATAATTGAATAAAATCCATAATGATAAAATTAATTTTGAATTTTGAATTTTGAATTTTTATTCAATTTTGAATTTTAAAATTTTTAATGAACGCTAATGCAGTTGGCATAAAATTTAAAGCATTAAAAAATTGAGTCATTAAAAATTCATTCGAAATTCAAAATTTTAAATTCAAAATTGCTTAGAGGTCATCGTATCCATCCTTCAAATTCTGAATTCCTGGTGCATAATTCGTCAAAGCATAGCATGACCAACCCAAATATTTCATAGCCGCATAGTCTTCCCAATCAACATAAACTTTTTTCCCAGAACAAGGACTGACAATTCGAACATCGCCACTCTCCGTAGCTCCATCATTTTCCAATTTAAGCGCCATCGCCATTACCCCGTCCACCAAACTCCAAGGATCTGGAGGATTATGACCAGTGGCTGCAGCGATTTTATCCTGATATCCCATCCAAGTATCAGACATAAATTGAGCCACTCCCATCGCACCACCAGTCCCGCTATAACTTGCTGGTGGACAAGAAACTTTCTGTTTTTTATAATTATAATCTAAATCCTCACAGATATCTTTAAAATAATCTTTCCGAGTATCATTCATATTGCTTTCTTTGTAATAACAACCGCCAGTATATTTTCCCAAACCTGACTCCATTGACAACATCCCAAACAAAAAGCCCTTACTCACTCCAGTTTTTTTATTAGCATATTTAATAGCGTCTTTAATATCGCCTGTGTCATATTTCTCTCCCAACAAAGTCGATAATTCAGTTTTTAATTTAGAAATTTTGCTATTAACTTCGCTAATTGAAGATTTAGTTCTAGCCAGAACTGCTTGTTTTTGATTCTCTTGATAAAGCAAATGTTGTTTTTGATTCTCTTGCGTTTCCAAAGCTTCTTCTTTTTCTTCTTTTTTTTCCTCCACTTCTTCTTTTTCCTTCACGACTTCCTCTTTCTCTTTTTCAATTGTGTTTAAAGCTTCTCCAATTTTAGCCTGAAAATCTTCAAAACTTTCAATTTCTCGTAAATAATCTCCCAAATCTTCTTGAAAATCAAAAGTAATCAAGCCGATTTCCAATCGATTTCTTCTAAATAATCTCAAATATTCCGCTAAAATTTGTTGCTTAAATTTGATATTTCCCTCTTTAGTTCTAATTTTTTTTTCTTTTTCTTCAATTGTTTCTTCATATTGTTCAATCGTTTGATTAGTTTTCCGAATCACTACTTGAGTATTAGAAATTTCTCGATTGACCGCCTCTATTTCAGTCAAAGTTTTTTCAACATCTTTTTCTAAATCTTTTTTTTCATCTACTAAATCTTCAATATCGTCTTGAATTTCTTCTTCATCATCAGCTGCCAGAACTGGACTACCCTGAAAAACAAAGGCAGCTAAACAAACAACTAAACAAAAATTAAAAAATAAAATCACACCCCCATCAATGAGTGTGATTTTATTATTCCGCCTAGATTGCCTTTCAGCTAATTTATTTTTATTTGTTTTTTTCATTTATAAGCTTCTAATAAGACAGCTTTCACCTCTCCTTATTTTTTATTGTCGCCCTCTGTTTCTTTGTTTTTATCGTCAGTCGCGTCTTCCTCTCCGGCTTTGTTTTCTTGACCCTTCTCTACTTCAACTTGATCAACATCCATTTCAACTTTTTCATCCAAACTTTCAAGTTCTTCTGCAGTTCGAGCCTTAGCCACGGAAGCTACGGAAGTATCCAAGCTACCAATAATTTCAATTTCTGCTGGAATTTTTAAATCCCGAACATAAATACAATCGTCAATAGTCTTCAATTCAGCCAAATCAACCTCAATTTCACTCACCAAATGACGAGGAAAACATCGAACATCTAAAGAATCTTGACCCTTGATCAAAATACCGCCCAGTTCCTTAACCGCAGGAGCTTCTCCCACAAACTCAAGTTCAATTGTAGTGTCAATTTTCTCACCCATCTTAACTTTATAGAAATCAATATGCCTTAAGTCATTAGTTAAACTGTCATATTGAATTTCATGAAACAAAACTAAATGTTCTTCCTTATCTCCTTCAAGTTTAAAATCAACCAAAGTGCTTCCTCCAGCTTCCTTGAAAACTTTTTTAAATTCTTTCGCCATTACCCAAACTGATTTGCTCTCTTTTATTTCTGGTCCATAAAGGACTCCTTTAACCCAAAGACTCAAATCTTTGTTTTCTCCCAGAACTCTTGGCACGGCATTTAAAATTATTTTTTTCATTATCATATTTCTTAATCTGATTATTAATGACATTCATATATATCCAAAACATCATCAAACGAAATTGGATCTTTTCTCAAAACATTGCAGGCTTCTTCATAGTCCAAATCAGTCAAAATTCCTAAAGTGACAATACTATCATTATTTTGAATTCCTTTGTTAATAACTGCCAAAGAAGAACTCCGACAAAAATCACAGTTCACATGAACCAACATTGAGTCTTTCTTGTTTTGAACTATATTAATACTCTTTTTGCCATATTTTTTACCGCAAATTGAACATTTCATCAAAAGATTAACTTCATTCATAAGTTTGATATTAACAATTATTCAGCAATCAGTCAATAACACTTGGACAATTTCGAATTTCGAATTTCGATTCAATTTTTAATTTTATAATTTTTAATGAACGCCAACACAGTTGGTGCAAAATTTAAATCGTTTGAAAATTAATACATTAAAAACTGACTCGTTGAAATAAACCATTCAAAACTAAGTCATTCGAAATTGATTCAAAATTCAAAATTCGAAATTCCCTTAGTTTCCCGAAATTTCCATTATCTTCTCCGCCAAAATCTCCGCTGACTTCGGATAATAAAATTTCTCAATATTTCTCGCCAAAGCCAAGCTATAGTCACGATTAAAAACAATTTCATCTAAATAATGCATCAACATATCTCGATTAAAATTGCCTTCTTCCAAGACTACTGCTGCTTTTTCTCGAGACAGTTCAAACGCGTTCATTCTTTGATGATCATTGGCGCTCCGACTAATTGGAACCAGAATGGTTGGTTTTCGATTAGCCGCCAATTCAGCCACAAAAGTTGCCCCTGCCCTGGAGACCACCACGTCAGCCAACGCCAAAATATCAGCTAATTCTTTCCCGATAAAAGCCATTGGATAATAATCACTATGCCCTATTTTATACCCTTTAACTTGCGCCATTCTTTTCATTTCTTCAAAATGACTAGTTCCCGTTTGATGAATAACCTGAAACTTCTTAGTCAGATCTCGCAAAGACTTAATAACAACTTCATTAATAGCCATTGCTCCCTGTGAACCACCCAAAAACAAAACTACTGGCTTAACTTCTTTTTTTATTCCCAAAAATTCTCGCGCCTTATTTTTATCACCACCGATTGAATTACTTTTGACCGGAATCCCCGCAAAAAAAACTTTCTTATTAGGAAAATAACGTTTAGCTTTTTCAAAATTAACTCCAATTGCATCCACAATTGAACCTAAAAATTTATTAGCAATTCCCGGCACCGCATCAGATTCATGAATTACCACTGGAATTCGATAAATTTTTGCTGCCAAAACTACTGGCACCGAAGCAAACCCGCCCTTAGCAAACACCACATCCGGCATAAAAACCATCAAATGCCAAAGAGATTGAAAAAAACCAATCGGCATTTTTGAAAAATCAACTAAATATTTTAAAGAAAAATAACGTCTTAACTTTCCACAATAAATAGCTTTAATCGGAATATTATTTTCCGCCATCACTTTACCATCTAATTCTCCAGTTGGTCCAATAAAAAGAAATTCAAAATTGCTTTCTCCGTAATTTTTTTTCAAATATTCAACCACTGTTACTAGCGGAAAAATATGCCCGCCAGAACCACCCCCACACAAAACAACTCTTTTCACCATTTGATTAAATTAAATCTATTTATAAAAAATATCTATCTAATTAAGATTTTAACATTTACTGTAAATTCTAGCAAACCCATTCTGATTTAGTATTTAGTATTTAATATAAAGTATTAAGTATTGATAATTTTGAATTTTGCACCCAAAGAACATTATAAATTTCGAATTTTGAATTTTGAATTTCAATTCAATTTTGAATGATTTAATTTTTAATTATTTTACATTAGCGAAGATTTACAGAGGTTCAACCTCTGTGGATACAGAGGTCGAACCTTGGAGAAATTATTTTAAGAAAATTTTCAATTCACAGTTTTCAATTTACAATCAATTTTCAATTACTAAATTTTCAATTATTCAGTAATTATCACAATATATACTAAATAAAACCTGGTATGTTCAATAAACGTTCATTGAACATTGTTTTAAAAAAATCATCTTTAAGTGACGGCCGTCACTCTCCGGAAGTTCAACTTCCGGAAAAATTTCAAATAAAAAACCATTCTGCGAAAGAATGCTTTTTTACTTAATTTTAAATTTAAATTTAATAATTTTGAATTATTGGCAATATTTTTTCTTGATTTTTAACGAAGATTTCTTTATGCATATTTATTGAAATAAAGTTGAAAATAATTTTTTATTTCTGGTCGATAATTACTTCTTTTGTTCGAAGCTTGTTCTCGAAAAATACTAGCAATTTTCTGAATACCAAAAATTTCAATCATTTTTTGAACATCTTCAAAATCGCCCCAGTTCAAAACACTTTCCACGATAGAGCTCTCCGAAAGATTATCAATATTTTTCGTATACCAAACCAAATAAGGTTTTTCCTTGATAATTTTTTTCATCTCCAAAAGTTCCTCTTTTTCTTGATTTTTTATATCTAAATTATAACACAAAAACCTCAAAAATAAAACCCAAAATCAAGTTTTTCCCTAGATTCAACCTAGCTGTCCACCGAGGTCAAACCTAGAAAAAATTACTAAAATAGAAAGTAAAAACAATCCTTTTAAAAGGATTGTTTTTGAATCTATAAACATCGAAGTTTGTTTTTTTAAGTACAGTTCAACCCACCTCCGCTAAAGCTTCAGCGAGGCGAGGGCAAATCCGAGCACCTAGCGGGATGAACTTAATAGTTCATCGAGCAAATAACATAAAATAAAACAGTCCCTATAAAGCAAGGACTGTCTTAAAATATAAATCTCTGGATAGAATACTAGATTTTTGATTTTTGAATGCAATTCGAGGCGAATTTTTAATTGCGTATGAGATGTGCTGAATGGCACATTGAAAAGCAATTAAAAATTCAACAAAGAAGTGCATCAAAAATAAAAAATTCTAGTTTATTTCTCGATCTTCACTACAACTCCGGCTCCTACTGTTTTACCACCTTCTCGAATCGCAAACCGCATTCCATCTTCCATTGCAACCGGAGCTCCTAATTTAATGTTCAAATTAACAGTATCCCCAGGCATTACCATTTCAACACCTTCTGGCAAAATAACTTCACCAGTCACATCAGTAGTTCGGATGTAAAATTGTGGTTTATAGCCTTTAAAGAAAGGAGTATGTCGTCCACCTTCTTCTTTAGTTAAGATATAAACTTCGGCTTCGAATTCAGTATGAGGAGTAATAGATCCTGGTTGAGCCAAGACTTGACCTCGTTCAATTTCTTCTTTTTTAGTTCCTCGAAGAAGAATTCCAGCATTGTCTCCAGCTTCTCCTCGTTCCAAAGTTTTATTAAACATTTCAACTCCTGTGACAACAGTTTTAGCAGTATCTTTAATTCCAACAATTTCAACCTCTTCTCCCACGTTAATAACTCCTCGTTCAATTCGTCCTGTAACGACAGTTCCTCGACCTTCGATTGAGAAAATATCTTCAATTGGTAGTAAAAAGGGTTTGTCAATATCTCTTTTTGGCTCTGGAATATTTACATCAATTGCATCCATTAACTCCATAATAGGTTTAATGGCAGCATCATCTTTATCAGTTGCTTCCAAAGCTTTCAAAGCAGAACCTTTAATGATAATCGCATTTTCACCATCATATTTATATTGAGTCAAAAGTTCTCGAACTTCTTCTTCAACCAAATCAATCAGTTCCTCATCATCAACCATATCAACCTTATTCAAGAAAACTACAATTTGAGGAACACCTACTTGATAAGCCAATAAGATATGTTCTCGAGTTTGAGGCATAGGACCATCAGTAGCAGAAACTACCAAAATAGATCCATCCATTTGAGCAGCACCAGTAATCATATTCTTGATATAATCAGCATGTCCTGGACAATCAACATGAGCATAATGTCGTTTATCGGTTTCATATTCAACATGAGCAGTTGCAATTGTAATTCCTCGTTCTTTTTCTTCTGGAGCTTTATCAATTTCACTGACAGATTTGCTTGAAGCCATTTTCCCCATCAAAGTCATACTGTGCAAAATAGCAGCAGTCAAAGTAGTTTTACCATGATCAACGTGACCAATGGTTCCTACATTTACGTGAGTCTTTCCACGTTCAAATTTCTCAGCCATAACAATTTTTTTATTATTTCAGAGGATTGACCACCCAAGAAATAATCATTAATTTTATTAAATTCAAACTTTGCTTGTTTGCTGTATTTCTTTGTCAAATTTTCCGCCATTCGCTTAATGTAATTATATATACATCTCACTCTGTACTCAAATTATCCTCGAACTACACCTAAACACACAATATTTGAAGCTTCTTTTATTATATAAAAATTATAATAAACAAATCATTTCAATGTTATCAGAAATTAACTTTTTGTCAAACAAATAGAGTAAAAAAATCCATAAAGTTAAAAATCAGAAAGCATCCAATAAACATATTTTTACACTTTGCACTTACAGCTTGATACTTTTCTAAACCTCTCCGTCTTTAATTTTCTGAGCAACATTGGCTGGAACTTCTGCATAATGATCAAATTCCATTGAATAATTGGCTCTTCCTTGAGTCATTGATCTCAATTGAGTTGAATAACCGAATAATGATGCTAAGGGTACTTGAGAAAAAATTACCTTAGTTTTTATCTTCTCGTCTCCCCGATCAACCATTTCGGTAATTTGACCTCGCTTAGAATTTAAATCACCCACTACATCTCCAAGAAAATCCTCCGGAGTAGTCACTTCAACTTTCATAATTGGCTCCAAAATTACCGGGCTAGCGTTCCTTGAACCTTCTTTAAAGGCCATTGAACCAGCAATTTTAAAAGCTCCTTCAGACGAATCTACATCATGAAAAGAACCATCATAAACTGTCACTTTTATATCCACCATCGGATAACCAGCCTGAATACCTTTTACCATCGCACCTTCTACCCCCTTTTTTATCGCTGGAATATATTCACTAGGAATAGAGCCACCTTTGATTTCATTAACAAATTCAAAACCACCGCCTTCTTCTTCGGTTGGTTCAACTTTCAACCAGCAATGACCGTATTGACCTCGACCACCTGATTGTCGAACATATTTTCCTTCAGCTTCAGCCATTTTCCTAATAGTTTCTCTATAAGCTACTTGTGGTTGACCAACATTGGCTTCCACCTTAAATTCTCTTTTCATCCGATCCACAATAATATCTAGATGCAATTCACCCATTCCAGAGATAATCGTTTGACCAGTTTCTTCGTCGCTTCGAACCGTAAAAGTTGGATCTTCTTCTGCTAATTTTCTCAAGGCAATCGCCATTTTTTCTTGATCAACTTTAGTCTTTGGTTCAATTGAAATAGAAATCACCGTTTCTGGAAATTTAATATTTTCTAAAACAATTTGATTTTTCTCATCGCATAAAGTATCACCAGTAGTAGTATTTTTCATTCCTACTAAAGCACCAATTCCACCGGCATAAATTTCGTCAACTTCTTCCCGATTGTTAGCATGCATTTGAAGAATTCGTCCAATTCGTTCTTTTTTACCTTTAGTTGAATTATAGACATAAGAACCAGCCTGTAACATTCCAGAATAAACTCGAAAAAAAACCAACTGACCAACATAAGGATCAGTCGCAACTTTAAAAGCTAAAGCCGAAAAAGGTTCAGAGTCAATTGCTTTTCTGGTCATTTTTTGTTCTTCATCGTCAACAACGCTTCCTTCTACATCAGGAATATCAGCTGGTGAAGGCAAATAGTCAATCACTGCATCTAAAACTTTTTGAACTCCTTTATTCTGAAGAGCCGTTCCAGTCAAAACAGGCTGAATAACTCCAGCAATAGTTCCTTTTCGAAGAACTTTTTTAATTAGTTCTTCAGAAACATCTTTTCCTTCTAAATAAATTTCCATTAGTTCATCATCTAAATCAGCCGTTTTTTCAATCAATTTCTCTCGCCATTCTTCCGCTTTGGTTTGTAGTTTAGCTGGAATTTCTTTTTCTGTAACTTCTTCTCCCATTTTTCCTGAAAAAATATAAGCTTTCATTTTGATTAAATCCACCACGCCTTGATGCTCGCCTTCTTCTCCAATCGGAATTTGAATTGCAATCGCATTGGAAGACAATCGAGTGTGAATAGATTCTAAAGATCTTTCAAAACTAGCTCCATCTTTATCAATTTTGTTAATAAAACAAATTCGAGGAACATTATACTTGTCAGCTTGTCGCCAAACAGTTTCAGATTGAGGTTCTACTCCCTCTTTTCCATCAAAAATAACTACTCCGCCATCTAATACTCGCAAAGACCGCTCCACTTCCACCGTGAAGTCAACATGACCTGGAGTATCAATAATGTTGATTAAATTGTCTTTCCAAAAACAAGTTGTAGCCGCCGAGGTAATCGTAATTCCTCGCTCTTGCTCTTGCTCCATCCAATCCATAGTTGCTTCTCCTTCATGAACTTCCCCAATCTTATGAGAAATACCCGTATAAAACAAAACTCTTTCCGTCACAGTCGTTTTACCCGCATCAATATGGGCAATTATTCCAATATTTCTACTCTTTTCAATAGGATATTTCCTAGCCATATACTTAAAATTATATTTTATATACTTATATCTTTTTTATAATACGACTCCTTCGCCAATAAAACTTAAATAAATTTAAAATTTTTTCAATTCACAATTTTCAATAATAAAATTTATAATTAAATTTTAAACAAAGTTCTTTATTTAGTTTTTCCTTTAGGTTTGTCTCTTGAAAGCAATAGAAATCAAATTTTTGAGCACAATTTAAGGAAACTCTTAATTTGCACACGAGATGTACTTAATAGTACATTGAGAAGCAAATTTAGATTTGACAAAAAAGTGTGCCAAAAATCTGATTTCTAGCATTAAGCGAAGTGAGCAAAGGCTTTATTAGCCTCAGCCATCCTATGAGTATCTTCTCGTTTTTTCATCGCTGTTCCTTTTTTCTCAGCTGCATCAATAAGTTCATCAGCCAACCTGAAAGCCATTTTTTTTCCTTTTTTATTTTTAATAGAATCTTTAATCCATCGCATCGCTAACGTAGTTCTTTTTACTCCAATAACTGGAACTGGAACTTGATAGTTAGCCCCACCGATTCTTCGTCCTTTCAACTCCATCAAAGGAGAAACATTTTTAATAGCTTGTTCAAAAACATTTAAACCACCTCGATTAGTCCTTTTGTGAATTTCGTCAAATGCATCATAAACAATTTTTTCAGCAATAGTTCTTTTTCCTTTAACTAATAAATGACCAACAAATCTTCCCACTAAAAGAGATTCATAAACAGAATCTGGTGACCAATTTTTTTTGTAAACTTTATTCTTTCTTGACATAAATATTTTGACTTTTTAATATAATTTCTTACTCATAAACAAATGATCAATATTCAAAAATTAAATTTAAAACCAACCATGTAGTTTTAAAATTAAATTTAATTTAGTTCAATAAATCAAAGTAAATGCTAAATAAAAATCTGACCAATCTATATAGAAATCAAATTTTTGAGCACAATTTGAGGAAAATCTTAATTTGCACACGAGATGTATTTAATAGTACATCGAGAAGCAAATTTAGATTTGACAAAAAAGTGTGCCGAAAATCTGATTTATAACCTATTATTTTTTAGGTTTTTTAGTTCCATATTTAGATCTACTCTTAATTCGATTCTCTACTCCTGCAGCATCAAGCACACCTCGAACAATTTGGTATCGAACACCTGGAAGGTCAGGAGTTCGTCCTCCTCTGATTACAACGATTGAATGTTCTTGCAAATTGTGTCCAATTCCAGGAATATAAGCGGTTACTTCTTTTCCGTTAGTAAGCCTAACCCTAGCAATTTTTCGAAGGGCTGAATTCGGCTTTTTAGGACTTGTTGTCCCGATCTTTATACATACACCTCTTTTAAAACAAGAAGGGTAATAAACTGGCTTATTTTTTATAGAATTAAAACCAAAATCCAAAGCAGTTGTCTTTGATTTCTTAACTACTTTTTTTCTAGGATTTTTAATCAACTGATTAATAGTCGGCACGTTTTTTAAAATTAATAGTTTATAAAATTATTTTTTATCAAGTAATTCAGAAAATACGTCTTGAAACAGTTTTTTCGCCAACAAAAAACCAAACAAAGCAATATCGTCTATTGATAAGCAATCTTAACTTTCACTAATTTTACACGAAGAAAAGACCTCTGTCAATACCAAAACTTATTTATTTTCCCATCTTTTTTCTAATAAAAGCTGGGATTTCAATATCATCGTCTAAATCATCCAACGGACTTTCTTCCACTCCAAAAGATTTAGTTTCTAAATCTCTGTCTTCATTTTTAAATTTATTATCTCGTCCAAAATCATTTGATTTTTCATCAAGACTCAAATCATCATCTCCAAAAGAAGATATCTTATTGCGCTTAAACTCATCGTCTTTTTCAAAAATGCTTTTCTCTGAATCAGAATCTTCAGAAAAATCATTTAAAGATGCTCCGTTCTTATTAAAACCAGTTGCTACTACCGTAATTTTTATTTCATCTTTTTTGACAGTTTCATCTGAAGCAGCTCCAAAAATTATTCGAGCATTAGGATCAATATTCTCGGTAATAAGTCCTGCTGCTTCATTAATTTCCATCATAGTCAAATCAACTCCTCCCGTAATATTGAATAAAACTCCTTTAGCTCCATTAACTGAGACATCTAAAAGTGGAGAACTAATAGCTTGTTTAGCCGCTTTTTGAGCTCGGTCTTCTCCTGAAGCCACTCCTACTCCCATCAAGGCAGAACCTGAATCTTGAATAACCGATTTAATATCAGCAAAATCAACATTAATAATTCCTGGTTTAGTAATTAAATCAGAAATTCCTTGGACCCCTTGTCGCAAAACATCATCCACAATTCGAAAAGCGTTCAATAAGGATGTTTGTCGATCAACAATTTGCAAAAGTTTATCATTTTGAACAGTAATCGAAGTGTCAACTCGATCCTTCAAATTTTCTAAAGATTCTTCCGCAATCACCATTCGTTGCTTTCCTTCAAAAGTAAACGGTTTAGTCGCTACTCCGACCGTCAAAGCTCCAGCTTCTCTAGCCGCTTCAGCAACTACTGGTCCGGCACCTGACCCAGTTCCACCTCCCGCTCCATAAACCACAAAAACCATATCGCAACCTTTGAAAGCCTCTTGAATTTCATCCCGATTTTCTTCAGCTGCTTGACGACCCAACTCTGGATTCATCCCAGCACCCAAACCTCGAGTTAGATTTTTCCCAATATGAATTTTTTCACTAGCTGCACAAGCATGTAAATCTTGAGCATCAGTATTAATTGCCACAAAATCAACTCCCGTCAACTTACACTCGATCATCCGAGTGATAGCGTTCCCTCCAGAGCCACCTACCCCTGCAACTTTAATTTTCGCAAATGTCTCTACTTCTGGTTTTACTTCTGCCATTTGTATTTAAATTACGTTTAATAAAAAGATGTTAAGAAATTCTATCAAGTTTCAGAAAAAAGTCAAATGTTTAACTTTTATTAAGACTATTTCTAATCACAGTTTTGCCTGTCTCAGCAAACTTTGGCGAGACTAGCAATAAAAAAGGTGATTTAAAACAGCCTCTTGTTATTAGAAAATTAGTTTCCTGGCAATAAACCTTGAAGCCATTTTTTAACAGTATTAAACCATTCTATATCAATTTTTTTACTAATTTTATTTTGAGAATTAGAACCGATTGATTGATTTCCTTCTTCTATTATCCAAAGAATTGCCCCAGCAACAACAGCACAAGACGGATCATCCACTTTATCAACTAACCCTGATAATCCAGTAGGAAAACCTACTTGAGCCGGAAGTTTTAAATTTTCCTTGGCTAAATCAACCATTCCATAAAGACAAGATCCACCCCCAGTCAAAACTGCTCCAGCTGGTAATAAGGCCGACCGATTAATTTTCTTCAATTCTTTTTCAATCAATTGAAAAATTTCTTCTACTCGAGCTTCAATTATTTCCGCTACATGTCTTCTCGAAACAACGCCATCTTCTTCCGAGCAAAGATTTGCCAAATTAATTTTTTCATTTTTATTAATTTCCTCGGGAAGAGCTGAACCGTATTTTAATTTAGCTTTTTCAGCCACATCAATCGCCGTTCGCATTCCAATCGCCACGTCATTAGTAATATGATTGGCTCCAATCGGCAGAACTGATAAATAAACCAATTCTCTTTCCTCAAAAACCGCCAGAGAAGTAGTTTCGCCACCAATATCAATCAAAGCCACCCCCAACTCTTGTTGCCGTTTATTAAGAACAGCTTTCGAAGCTGCCAACGGAGAAGCCACAAAACCATTCAAATCAAGATTAGCTCGACTAATACATTTAGCAATATTTTTAAGATAAGGAGCAAACCCAGTAATTACTATGCCTTTCATTTCAAGTCGCACGCCAGTCATTCCCACTGGTTCCCTAATTCCTTTTTGATCATCCAAAGAAAAACTCTGCGGAATAATATGCAAAACTTCGTAATTATGAGCCAAACTAATCGCTTGACTAGAATCGATTACTCGCTCGACATCATCTTCTGTTACTTCACCGTCGGCTTTGCTCACTCCAATCACCCCCTTGGTTGGAATACATCTCAGATGACTGCCTCCAACTGAAACAAAAATATCCTCAATTTGAACTCCAGACATTCTCTCAGCCTTCTCTATTGAAGATTTGATAGACGCCACCACATCCTCAAGATCGATAATTACCCCTTTTCGCATCCCTAAAGACCGAGTTCTTCCAACCCCTACAATTCTAGGTTTTTCTTCAAGAATAACCTCAGCCACAACGGCTCTAACAAAAGAAGAACCGATGTCTAAAACTGTTATATATTTTTGTTTCACCATTTCTATTTTTATTGAAACTTTCCAATTTAAATTAAAGCCTTTTCCATCCAAACTTATCTCATTCCAATCGAACAACTACAAAAACTAATTAACAACACAATTTCCATTGCCAGAAACAGAGCAAGTGACAATAGTAGTTCCGCAAGTACCCACGATAGTTCCGTCATCTGGATCTGCTACTGTGTAAACACAATTATTTTGCATTACTGGATATTTAATATTTCCGCAAAGAGTTTCTCCTCCATTAGCGTCAGGAGCGCTCATATTAGTCCCTTTTATGTAGCATTCTACCGCATAAGGCAAAACAGAGTTAAGACTTTCAAGCATTGTTGCCGCTCGTGCTTTTTCTCTTTGACCTGAAATTCCTACTGTAATCGTTGCGGCTAAAATTCCGATAATAGCAATCACCAACAACATTTCCAATAAAGTAAACCCATTTTTATTTTTAACTTTTTTCATTTTATTTTTTTTGTTTAATTATTCCAAAATATATACTAGATTTATAATAACATTTATTTTAAAAAATGCAAAATAAATATTTATTCTATTATCTCAATCATAATAACTTTTCAAAAAAGTTTCAAATTTATTTAGACTGATTTTACTAAATTAGTTCTATGTTGTAAACAACTACGCAAGCGACAATTGTTCCAATCATTACAATAATTTCAATAAAAATCAATTATATTTATAATAAAATTCCAGACTTATTCGACAATAGCATTCCCCTAAAAATTTCAACTCTCCTACCCTCAACTTCCCCACCTCAAAAACCGACCTCTCGATCGGTTTTTGATTTGAAGTAAATCTAATCTAATCTAATCTAATCTAATCTAATCTAATCTAATCTAATCTAATCTAATCTAATCTATCTTAGAGATATCAGTTGCAATAATATTAGCGTCAGTAATGTTTTGATTTGTGGTTTGAAC
>Ga0209633_10000052_pt1 | contig 138065 bp, 111 predicted proteins | sample Cruoilmetagenom1_FD_187290 | JGI IMG/M metagenome (GOLD analysis project Ga0209633, IMG submission 187290) | Oil polluted marine microbial communities from Coal Oil Point, Santa Barbara, California, USA - Sample 1 (SPAdes) (version 2) | ecosystem: Environmental > Aquatic > Marine > Oil seeps ... | reverse complement strand
AGATGGAAGCTGTTATTGGGTGGTAACTGATTTTCAAAATAAATACGATGAAAAAGGTGAGATTATTTCTCTTTATTCTAGAAGAAAAGCAATTCCCGATAATGTAAAAGATTTTTTTACAGATCTTTATAGAAAGCTTATTGATATAGAAAAAATTGGTGGTATGGAAGCATCTGGTGCTTATTTAATGGGGTATTTAGATGATCAGAACACAACTTATGATCAATTGCTTTTAGATTTATTTCAGTTGAATGAAAAAGATTTTATGTCGTATATGCGTGCGCAGATTAGCGATGAACAGTTAAGAGGAGAAATGCCGATGTCTGCTGAACAAGCTATAAAAAAATCTAAAAAGAAGTCTTTTTTGACGAGATTATTTGGTTAAAAGATTCATTTTGAGGTAGTAATGATATTTGTTTCATTTTTATGAAAAAAATGTATTACCTTTGCCAGAATTTTAATCTTAAGATAATATATGAAAAATAAAACCACAGAGTTAAATGAAGAAATCTTATTAGATCCATATAAAACTATCATGAGTAAAACCGATAATAAAGGTATTATAGAGTATGCAAATGATTACTTTATGGAGGTTTCAGGTTATAAGGAATGGGAATTAATGGGACAACCACATAATATTTTACGTCATTCTAAGATGCCAAAAGTTATATTCAAACTTTTATGGGATTATCTAAATGTTGCGAAACCTATAAAAGCAATTGTAAAAAATTTGGCTAAAGATGGTCGTTATTATTGGGTAGTTGCTGATTTTAAAACGCTTCAAGATGAAAATGGCAAGTTTATTGCACGTTATGCTAAAAGAAAAGCAGTTCCTTCTGAAGTAAAAGAAAAAGTAGAAAAATTGTATAACATCCTTTTAGAAATTGAAAAAGCAAGTGGAATGGAAGCATCAGAAGCATATTTAAAAGGAATGCTTGAAGAAGAGCACTTAAGTTATGATGATTTTATTCTTAATTTATTCGGATTATCTGAAGAACAGTTAAATGAATATATGTCATCGGAAATTTCAGATGAAATGATGACAGGAAGTGATAGAATAGTTTCAGCAGAAGAAGCCATAAAAAAAACAAGTAAAAAAGGTTTATTTGGAAGAATTTTTAATTAATTTGAAAGTATGTTTGAGGTAGAAAAAGGATTAGAACCAGATATTACACTTGTTTGTAAACTGGATAAAGAAGGGGAAATAAAATTTATTAATAAGGATTATACGGATGTAACAGGTTTTACTGAAAAAGATTTGATTGGTGAAGACAATCAAATTATACAACATCCAAAAATGCCTAAAATTATTTTGGATATTGCTTGGGAAGCTATTAAAAATCATAAAGATATTTATTTGGTGAGCAAAAATATCACTAAAAATAGTGAATATTTTTGGACGGTTGCTCAAATTTTTTCTAGAATTAAGGAAGGTAAACCAACAGCAATCTATATAAGAAGAAAATATTTACCTACTAAAGTCAAAAATGAATTTGAAAAATTATATGAGGTATTGCATGGAATAGAAAATAGCGGTGGTGGTGTAGATATCGCCCGAAAATACCTTTCAGGATGGTTGGAAGATAGAGGTGTTTCATTTCAAGATTATATAATTAATAGTTTTGAGGGTTTAAAAAATATAAAAGAATATATGACAACTGAAGTTTCAGATAAAGAATTGTTTGAAACGGATCCATCAGATATGGACATAAATGATATTCTTAAATTTGTAAAGAAAAAAAAGAAAAGACGATTTTGGTAATTAAAAAAATAACACAATGACAACAAATAACAACATGAAAAATTTAAAGACTTGTATTCAATTAGATCCAAATAGAAAAATACGGATAAAACTAGATGTTAACGCAAATATATTATTTGTTAATAATTATTTTTCTGAAATCACAAAATTTAAAGTGTCAGAAATTATTTTAAAAGATTTTACATCAATTTTGGATGAAGAAATGCCTAAAATAGCTGCTAAAGTTATTTTAGATGGTTTAAATAAAAATAAAAAATCTTATCAAATACTTAAAATAAAAGCTAAAGATAGCGAATGCTTTTGGAGTCTAGTTAGAGGTACACAAGAGTTTGATAATGAATCTTATTTAAAAGGATTTTTGTTAGAAGGAAAAATGTTGCCGTCAACTGCTATTGAAAGAATTAATAAACTGCATGAAGTAATAAATGAAATTGAAAAAAATGTAGGTGATAAAGCAGCTGAAAAATATTTGAACGGCTATCTTGAGGAAAAAAATGTTTCTTTTAATGAATTGATTCTCAAGATGTGTGAAATTGATGATAAAAAAGCAGATAAATATTTTGAGATTGATGAAGATAAAGTTGTAAAAAAGAAAAAAGGTTGGTTTTAAGTTAGTTTAAATTTATGACAATCTGAATCGTAACTTATATCTTTATTGTTAAATAAATTGATAATTTGATTGGGAATAGTATTTTGGATAATACTATTTTCAGTCATATTTTTTTGATTTATGAGCCATACTTTATCCACGATAGGAAGTGATAAATTAAGATCGTGTGTAGAAAAAATCACTATTTTTTCTTGTTTTATGCTTATTTTTCTTAATAATTTGAGAATTAAAGCTTTATTTTCTAAATCTAAATGAGTGGTTGGTTCATCTAATAAAATAATAGGTGTTTCTTGTGCCAATGCTCTGGCAATCATTACTTTTTGTTGCTCACCATCGCTTAATTCTAATATGGATCTGTCCATAAGATGCTGCAAGTCCATTAAATCTACAATTGCATTAATTGCTTGGACATCTTCAACACTTAACTTCTCAAAAAAATTTGTAAAAGCTTGTCTGCCAAGTTGTAATATTTCTTTTACTTGCATTTCTACTTCCGGTTTTGAAGTTAAAACGATGCTAATATATTTTGCAATTTGAGAGGGGGTAAATTTACTTAAAGCCTGATCATCAATGAAAATATTTCCCGAAATTGGCGTAATTATTTGTGCAAGTGTTTTTAATAAAGTCGATTTTCCTTTACCATTTTTTCCAATTAATACGACAAAATCACCCGAATTAACTTCGAAATTAATTTCTGTAACCAAATTATTCTTTGGGTAGCCAATGGATAAGTTAAGTGCTTTAAATTTCATTTTATATATTTATCAATACCAACCTCGACGTACCATCCTAAATAATTTATTGATATTCAAGGTGTAAACCATTCTAACGTGTTTGTAATATTCAGGTTGTTTTAATTCATTTCCTAAACTCGAATATACAGGAAAAAACAGTTCAAAATAATCTTGTACCAAATTAATTCGAACGCCACTATCGTAATAAAAATGAATGCTTTCATTTCTGTTTTTTTTCAAAGCTAAATCACCATAAATATTGAACCATTTCCATATACCAATATTTAAATTGTTACTAATGATAAATTGATTGGCATATTGGTCATCAAAAAAAGTTTTAAATCCACCTTCTGCCCAAATAAATTGTTGATGAAAAAATCCGCTTGTCTCAGAACGTCCATAATAATTATGCTGAAACAAATAATCAGTTGGGCGGTCAAGTGCAAATGAAAAATAGTCAGAACCTGTATGATTGTATAAAAAATATCCGAAATAAAGTCTAAAATCCCATTGCCTGTTTTTATTGCTTAAGAATCGATACCGAAACATACTTGATATTTTTCCAAAATTTTTGGAGAATTGCATATCTGTCGAAGTATAAAAATCATTTATAACATTAACTTTAAATCCAGCGTAAGAAATGTTTAAAACGGCATATTGGTCTTCTTCACTTTTAAAATCAAAGACTTCTTTATCCACATACATAAACTGCATTTTAATGTTACTTCCGCTACGTTTTCGTAAATATTTATTCCTAAATTTTACCGTAATATTAGGATTAAAACGTTTATATGTAAGATTATGATCGTAGTGATAGTAACGTCCGTTAAAACTATATTTTATAGCATACGGTTTTATATTTTCAAAATATTGACTATAATTAATACTAAAACTTCCTGCTAATTCTTTGCTTTTAGTACCGTAACTCGGTGAAAACGAATAAAAAAAGTTATTGTGTAAAATCTTTTCATTATAAATTTGAGCACCGAGTAGGATACCGTCGTAATAATTGTATTCAAAGTACGGATTTACAAAAATTTGCTCTCGTAATGGATTCTCAAAATCTTGATAAACACGTATTTGTAATGGTTTCTTAAAGATAAATTTACTATTAATTGATTTGTAATTATTATTGATTTGAAGTTCAGGATACCGATTAAAATAGTTGATGCCCAGCATATCTGCTTTTTTGATATAAGAGAATCTTAGAATTGTGTCTTTTTTTAATGGAGAAAAATATTGTTTATAGACAATACTATCTTTATGAGTGATAAACACTTCAAAAGGAATGCTGTATTGATGCTTGTTTTTTATATGCGCATAAATGCTGTCATTTTTTTGTGTAACCGAGTATAATTTATAATCATATTTTGTACGTGTTTCCACGTAGGTTTTAAACCAAGGATATTTTGAAATTTCAAATTGTTTAAAAAATGATTGATTGTTAATTTGATTTTGTAAAGAAAAACGATAAAATGAATATAATTTATTTTTAAAAATATTTTTTTTAAAAGCGTTTTCTAGCATTAACATACCAAGAGCTGATTTATATGGCATAGATACTGTTCGGTTAAAATTTGATAAAGAATCAAGACTGCTTTGCAGAGCTTGGTCTTTATTCATCCGTGCCATATATAAATATAGCCAAGGATATTTTTCGTTCATTTTAACCTCTGAAGCGTAGTAATATTTTAATAATTTATAACGAGAAAGCTTGCCGATAAGTTTTAAATTCGGATAAAACTGCTCGGTATATTTATAGGTTTCATAAGCGGCAATACCCAATGGAATCCAGGGATATTTACGTTTATCTACTTGTATATTGTCCACATATTTTGAAGCAATTTGATGTAACATTTCCATTTCCCAAAGTATTTTTTTTGGAAAAGGATTAATTATATGTGGCAATAAATCAGGGCCATATAATTTATTACGTTTTAAATCTGCTTGTGATATAACAATACTATTTTGTGGATATGTGCCTAAATTTTCGGTTAGATAATTGACAATTTTAGATAAAAATAGATGTTTATCTACCAAACTAATATCTTTTTGATGCGAAAAAACATGAAGCTTTAGATCGTTTATTGTATAAGTGTCATACACTTTGTCAGTAAGGATTATTTCTATATTTTTATCCTTTCCAATTAAGTGATTATCAGTTAATTTTAAATTTGAAATTAGATTTTTGTTGGAAGGAAGGTTGTTTAATTTTATGATAAAATCACTTCGAAGTTCTGGCATATCATCCAAATCTTTATGGGCATATTTTTTAGAGGAATAGGGAAGTGGTGAAAAATAAAAATGTTTTAAACTGATATTATTATTCTTGTCGATACCGTAACCGGTAAATTTTTTATTGGGGAGTTGTATTTCGTAATTAAAATAAATTTGTATAGAATCACTCGCTTTCAAGCTTTTAGGAAGTACAATTGCAATAATATCTTCATTTTTATTGACGTAATGATATGTTAGTACTTGCTGATGCGCTATAATTTTTTCAATTTTGGTAAATCCACGATTTTTTTTTCGAGTAAAGTGAAAATTCAAATCATAATTCTCGATAAAACGCTTTGCAAGAGCCGTTTTTTTATTTCGATAAGCATTCAACCAATTATAAAAATAGATTGTATCAATTTGATGCGTCGTTTTATTAACGATTTTAGTATTTTGTTTTAAAAATAGATGTTTAGTGTTTTTGTCAAAACGTATATCTATTTTATGTTGATTTACCTTTATTTGTGCTTGAATCACAGTTGATAAAATCAAAAAAATAAAAATGCCGATATTTCTAATTTGTTTTAACAAATTTAAGTGTTTTTGTATAATTTTCTTTTTGAATCATCAATAGATACAGTCCATTTTTGAGTTTATTAATATCAAGAGTTTGTTTATTTTTATAATTATTCTTTTGAATCATTATTTGCCCTAAAATATTTATTATTTTGATATTAGCAGTTGAAATTTCTCCCATATTAATACGAACACTTTCGTTAATTTCACTGCTGTTAATGATAAAAGCAGATGAAATATTGTTATTTTTCTCAATTTTTAAGGAAGAATCAATGCTTTCTAATTCTAAAACAATGGGTAGATGATCACTCATCAGGTATAAATGATTTCTTAAATTTTGGTCATAGATGCTTCCTTGACAATCATTGCTATTAATAGATTTATTAATGCATGTTCCATTATTTCCATACGAATGGTAAGAGGAGGCTTTGTACTGAAAATGTGTATTGTTAAATGTATTTTCTGAGAGTAAGATGAAATCAAACCGGTCATCTAGCCCGCCTCCAACATACTGATCTTCAGATACAGAATGGGTTGATTGGGAAAATATATCTTTAAAATTAATATTGTTATGCCAACTACCGGGTCTGTTTATGGGGTCTTTTAAAACAATGGCATTTGTATTGTCAAGTAGTTCAACATAAGCGGATTCCGTAGAAGTATATAAATTAAAGTCTCCTGTAAATATCACAAAGTGATCAGCGGGGATATTTACTAGATCGTCCGTAAAATTATTGACCATATTCAATCGGTCATTTCCATTTCCTGAACTGGCTTTAAGGTGTGCGACATACACATCAATTATAGGTGATGTTGCTGTGTTTTGTGTCCGAAGTCGCAAAGTGTAATGGTTGATATCACGCAAATAAGTATGTACAATTGTTTGTTGCAAAAGTTCAAATTTTATATGATTATAATACAACATTTGATTCAAATTTTGATAATATCCAGACTGATTATACATAAAATTTGCGCCGCTATATCTATTATCATTTGTTTGCAAACAATAGTTTAGAATTTCATCAGCACCTGCTTGATTTTCAAGTTCGCAAACCGCCAATATATCAGGTTGATAAGCATTTAAAACATAACTCAAATTATCTTTTCTATCAATGCTTGTTCCTGTAGGATAATGCAACAAATTATAGCTCATCATTTTGACATTTATCTGTCCAAATATGGATAAATTTATCAATACAAAAAACCAAAAATTCCCCAATTTTAGTTTCATAAATAAATATTTTTGTTTGTTTGTGTAATGTAACCGAAAATGTTTTAGAAATTAGGACTTAGATTTCGTTTTTTATAGAAATCTTTAATTATTTTAGTAACTTCTTCAATATCGTCTGTTAGGTAAATTAAATCTAAATCTTTTGAACTAATATATTGATAATCATCTCTTAAAGTCGTTTTTATCCAATCGATTAATCCACCCCAAAAAGCAGAGTCAAATAAAATAACCGGAAATTTATCAATTTTTAAGGTTTGAATTAAAGTAATGGCTTCAAAAAATTCATCAAGTGTGCCAAATCCCCCTGGCATAACTATAAATGCTTGTGCATATTTTACAAACATGACTTTACGGACAAAGAAATAATTAAAATCGACTAATTTATCAGGATCGATATAAGGATTGGATTCTTGTTCAAAAGGCAATTCTATATTTAATCCAGAAGATGAGCCATTTCCTTTTTGAGCACCTTTATTGGCAGCTTCCATGATTCCCGGCCCGCCACCGGTGATGATTCCAAAACCTTCTTTTGCCAATCTTTTGGCTATTTTTTGGGCTTGTTTATAATGAATAGTATTCGGTTTTGTTCTAGCTGAACCAAATATGGTAACCGAAGGACCAATTTTATTCATTTTTTCAAAACCTTCGACAAATTCTGACATTACTTTAAATATTTGCCAAGAATCATGGGTTTTGATTTCATTCCAATTTTTTTGATTTGTTTTTTTCGCGATCATAATCTTCTTTTTTCGAAATTGCAAGGTATAAAATTAAATACAGAAATAAACTAAGCTAATATGAATTATTCGTTAAAAAAATTTAAGCCAATTTTTTTTTAATTTTTATTCTAAAATAGGCAAAAATTAAGGTCATAATCGGACTTAACCAATTAAACATTGCATAAACAATATAACTTTCTGTAGCAACGCCTAGTACTTTAGCATTATAAGCACCCCCGGTATTCCAAGGAACTAAAACAGAGGTAACCGTTCCTGAATCTTCTAAAGTTCGACTTAAATTTTCAGGTGCTAAACCAGCATCGTCAAAGGCTTGTTTATACATTTTTCCGGGCACAACAATAGCTAAATATTGATCGGATGCTGTTACATTAAATGCAATACAAGTTAAATCGGTACTGGCAAATAAACCAAATGTGCTTTTAAATAAATGTAGTAAAGTGTCGCTTATTTTTTTTAAAGCGCCAATCGCTTCCATAACGCCACCAAAAAACATAGCACTGATAATCAGCCAAATAGTTGATAACATACCTTGCATACCGCCCGAACTAAACAATTCGTTTAACAAGGGATTGTCGGTTTGTACACTGCTATCAGAAACAATTGCTTGCGTGATACTTTTATAGGCACCTAAATAAAAATTTTCACCTTTTTTTATATGTAATGCTAATAATTCGGGTTGAAAAATTAGAGCTGCAAATCCGCCTAACAAAACACCGACCAATAAAGCAACTAAGGGTGGTATTTTTTTAATGATTAAAAAAATAACTATTCCGGGAACTAGTAATAATAAGGGGTTTATATAAAAAACTTTATCAATATCGTGTAATAAAGTGGATATATCTTGTATTTGTCCTCTGGAATACATAAATCCTAAAATAATAAAAAATATAAGCGTAATAGTAAAGGTGGGAATGGTCGTGTACATCATATAACGAATATGCTTATATAAATCTACATTTGCGACGGCAGAAGCTAAATTTGTCGTGTCTGATAGAGGTGACATTTTATCGCCGAAATAGGCGCCTGAAATGACAGCACCGGCAACCATTTCGGGTGGAAAACCAAGTGCTTTGCCAATACCTATAAAAGCAATACCAACAGTAGCGGTTGTGCTCCAAGAACTCCCCAAAATGAGTGAAACAAAAGCACTAATGAGTAAGGTTGAAGCTAAAAAAATAGTTGGATTTAACAATTGTAGTCCATAATAAATCATTGTTGGTATCACACCGCTGATGAGCCAAGTGCCTGAAAGCGCTCCTACAAATAGCAAAATGAGAATAGCACCACTGGTAGATTCTATATTTTTGCTGACTTTGTCCAACATTTCTTGGTAAGAAAATTTATGAAAAAAACCAAAGACAGCTGCAACAGCCCCAGCTAATAGCAAGGCAAATTGATTGGGACCAGAAGTAGCATCTTCACCAAAAATTTTTAAAACATTAAAACTTAACAATAAGATTAAGAAAATGATTGGTATTAAGGCTTCTAATAAATTTATTGGCTTTTTTTGATTGGCATGCGTCATATATTAATGATTATTTGATGGCAAACAAAAGTACATTATTTTTTTTTATCTAAATAGAGAAGTAAATTATTTACACTTCAATCTCCATTCCATCATATCCAATTATAACATTTTTGGGCAATTTCTGTTGTATTTCGTCGTATAAACCAAAATGATGGCTAATATGTGTTAAAATTGCTTTTTTAGGTTTAAGTTTTGCAATCACCTCAAGTGCTTCTTCAATATTTAAGTGCATTTTATGCCTTTTATGATGTAAAGCGTTTAGGACTAGAACATCCAAATTATAAAGATGATTCATAGTTTTATCTGGAATTGTTTTGGTATCTGTAAGATAAGCAAATCGATCTATTTTATAGCCCAAAATAGGTAAATTGCCGTGCATAATTCCAAGTGGCATCACTTCTTTGTCCCCTAATTGAAAAGGTGTATCTGCTTGTAAATAATTCACTTCGACTTCGGGTGCTCCTGGATATCGATGCGCTTTGGTAAAAATATAATTAAACCTAATCGCTAATTCATCCATCACTCTTTTTAAACCGTAAATAGGCAATGGTTTTTTATTATTAAAATAAATAGGACGAATATCGTCTAATCCGGCGGTGTGATCAGCATGTTCGTGGGTAAACAAAATGCCGTCAATACTTTTAATCTTTTGACCTAACATTTGTATACGAAAATCAGGACCACAATCTATTACAAACTTAAAATCATCCCAAGATAACAAAGCAGATGTACGTAGCCTATTGTCTTTTGGATTGTCTGATTTGCAAACTTTACAAGTGCATCCAATCACTGGAACACCTTGAGAAGTACCTGTGCCTAATAAAGTTATTTTCATATATCTGTTATTTAATATTGGTTTGTTAATTATAAAAATCAAAAATACAAAAAACGCATTGATAATAGGAAAGATTTTACGTAAAATAAACATTATGACATGCTATATTACATTCAACATTTACTATAACTAATTTCATTATATTTGCACAAGCTGATGAGAAAAATTCTACGCTAATAATATATGACTAAAAAAGACAAATTTTTAATATCAATTGTTATATTACTTTTTATCTTGATGATTTTTGGTGAAAGTAGCCGTAAAAATATTAATTGGTATCCAAGTTTTTCAACCCATCATAAAATACCTTTTGGAACTTATATTGCACATAAAGAAGCAAAAAATATTTTTGGTAATAAAATGCAAGATGTATCTATAACACCTTATGTTTTTTTGTCCAAAAATGAAGATGTTAAGGGAACGTATATTATTTATAATCAACAAGTTAATTTGGGTGAAACCAATTTAAATTCATTGCTGGATTGGGTTGAAAAGGGCAATCGATTATTTATTAGTTCAGAACAGTTTGACAAAACCTTGCTCGATAGTTTACACATTGATTTAAATGGATATTACAATACTACTGAAATTGATAGAAAACTACAGTTAAGCTTAACCAATCCAAAGTTACAAAGCAAAGATTCTATTTTGTTTGATAAATTGGCTTTTGGAAGTATAATTAGTGATTTAGATTCTGTAAACACAACGCACCAAGCAGTGGTTTTGGGTGAATTTATTGATAAAAAAGATGTAAAATTATATAATTTTGTTTCTTTTAAATATGGAGATGGTAAAATATTTTTACACACTTTTCCTTATGTTTTCACCAATTATTTTATTTTAAAAAACAATAATGCCCGTTATTTTTCTGGAATTTTATCCTATATAAATCAAGAAAAACCTGTATATTGGGATGTGCATTATCAAAATTCCGTTGGTAAAAAAGGTGCTTTACAATATGTGTTTTCAAATGATGCTTTTCGTTGGTCATATAGATTATTGCTCATAGGTTTTGTCTTATATATTATTTTTGAGGGCAAGCGCAAGCAACGTGCTATTCCAGTTGTTGCCCCATTAAAAAACGAAACACTTTCGTTTACAAAAACCATTGCCGATATGTATGTCGTTAACAAGGAACACAAACAAATAGCAAGCATGCACGTAAATCATTTTATGGATTATCTTCGGACAAAATTGTATTTGGATACATCAAAATGGGATGTGTATTTGATGCACAAAATTGCCGAAAAAACCAAAACGAATCTCGATGAAGTAAAAAAACTTTTTGTCTTAATAGAAAACATTAATAATGCTAAAGTAGTTTTGGCAAAACAAGTGCTTGAGCTTGACAAACAGATAGATAAAATAAAAAAAACAAAATAAATATTACATAAAAATATATAGAATGGAATACGAAAGTAACATTGAAATAGAAAAATTAAAATTAGCATTCGATCAGATTAAATCTGAATTGGGTAAAATAATTATTGGTCAACACGATTTTATAGAGATGCTTTTAACGGCTCTTTTGTCTGATGGACACGTTTTGATTGAAGGTGTACCGGGTGTGGCCAAAACCATTACAGCCAAATTACTGTCTAAAACATTGCAAACTGGTTTTAGCAGAATACAATTTACCCCAGATTTAATGCCTTCGGATATTTTGGGAACAACTATATATAATGTAAAAACACAGGAATTTGAATTTCATAAAGGGCCTATTTTTAGTAATTTTGTATTGATAGATGAAATTAATCGTTCGCCGGCAAAAACACAAGCTGCCCTTTTTGAAGCGATGGAAGAACGACATATTACCATCGATGGAAACAATTATGAGCTAAAACCACCATTCTTTGTTATTGCGACACAAAACCCAATAGAACAAGAAGGTACTTATGCTTTACCAGAAGCGCAATTAGACCGATTTTTGTTTAAAATTAAGGTTGGGTATCCAAACAAAGAAGAGGAAGTAAGCATTCTAAAAACACAAAATGCACGTAAAGGAGCCAAACCAGAAACCCTGATTTCTCCAATCTTATCCGAAACAGATTTATTGCGTTTTCAACAACTGATTTATGATGTGGTAATCGATGAAAAAATATTAAATTATATTGCAGATATTATTTACAAAACCCGTAATCATTCGCATTTGTTCTTGGGTGGATCGCCACGTGCTTCTTTGGCAACAATGCATACAGCTAAAGCTTTTGCAGCTATTCAAGGGCGCGATTTTGTAATACCTGATGATGTTAAAACGGTGTTGCCTAATGTGTTGCGTCATAGAATTATATTGAATCCTGAATATGAAATGGAAGGTTTTGATGAAGATGCCGTCATAAAAATGATTGTTGAAAACGTGGAAGTGCCGAGATAAAAAATATAAATATGAAAGTTTTATTATTAGATACCAATCATATTCTCTTAAAAAATGGTTTGCTAACAGCCGGTTTTGAAGTTGATGAAGATTATATTTCTTCTAAAAAGAAAATTGAAAATAAGATTGCACAATACGATGGAATGGTGATTAGAAGCCGTTTTCCAATCGATAAAGATTTTTTGCAAAAGGCAAGTAATCTGAAATTTATTGGTCGAGTAGGTGCCGGTCTTGAAAATATTGATTTAGCACAAGCGCAAAAACAATGCATTCAGCTTTTTAATGCACCCGAAGGAAATCAAAATGCAGTAGGTGAGCATACTTTGGCTTTGCTGTTAAACTTATTTAATAGAATTAATATCGTTGACAAAGAGGTGCGCAAAGGAATATGGAAACGCGAAGAAAATAGAGGGGTAGAATTAGATGGTAAAACCGTCGGCATAATTGGTTATGGCCATATGGGGAAAGCTTTTGCAAAAAAATTACGCGGTTTTGATACAGAAGTTTTAGCCTATGATATTTTACCCAATCTTGGAAATGCTGATGCCCGTCAAGTTAGTTTGACAGAATTGCAAGCAAAATCTGATGTGCTTAGTCTGCATGTGCCACATAATGATTTGACCTATAAAATGGTAAATAGCAATTTTATAAATCAATTTAAAAAAAATTTTTGGCTTTTTAATACTGCAAGAGGAACGGTAGTAGATACCCATGATTTGGTCAATGCTTTGGAAAGCAAGAAAATATTAGGCGCTGGTTTAGATGTCTTAGAATATGAAAAATCTTCATTTGAAAATATGTTTGAAGCGCAAAATTTTCCAGAGGACTTCCAAAAGTTAATTCAAATGGATCAAGTTATTTTTAGTCCGCATATTGCCGGTTGGACAATTGAAAGCAAAGAAAAATTAGCACAGGTTATTTTAAGTAAAATTATAGGTGAATTTGCGGTGAATTAGCCTGTGATGCCAATTAAAAATCATATCACTTGGTACAAATCGTTTCTATTTCCCTTTTTTTATGTTCATACTATTGCTGTACAAAGAGTTTTTGTCTTGAAAAAGAAAAATATACGCCAATTTATTTATCATATATTTTGATTTCTAATTGGTATATACATAAAAATTATTAATACATTTGCCTCCTATAATATTGAAATATGGCACAACCAAAATACAAAATTATTTTACCTAAAAGCAAGGCGCAGTTTGAAAGCGAATTGCAAAACATTTTTAAGAAAAATCCAAATTTACATTATATTTTTAGAGTGTTTGAGAATTATATTTTGCTTGAAGAATTGTCGGAATTATTGTTGAAATACCAAGATAAGATTGTGAAGTTCAAAAAGAATAAATCAATGGTTGTTTTAATAGAAGATATTGATTATGAACAAATTCCCGAGTTTATGTCGGTAGCGCCAACCGAAGAAGAAGCGGTTGATATTATTGATTTTGAGGAAATAGAACGAGATTTTTTTTAATATAAGAAGCTAATATGACAAGCAAAGTATTGATTATCAATTTTGAAGAAATTTATTTAAAAGGACAAAATCAACGTATTTTTATTAAGCAATTGGTTAGAAATTTAAAACGAAAATTGGTTAACTATAAAGACTATTTGTCGTTCTCTAAAGCTTTAGGTGGTTCATATTTTATTGAGATCATCAAAGAAATTCCAGATGAAGTATTATCAGAATTAATTTATAAAGTGAAGAATACACCCGGAATTACAGGTTTTTATGTTGCGGATACTTCCGGTATTACAATGGAAGAAATTATCGAAAAATCATTGGAACACGTAGGCAGATATACGCAGAATTTTGATAGTTTTGCAGTGGTTAGCAAACGTATCAATAAAGCGGTGCCCTTTGATTCTATGGAAGTTGGCAGGCAAGTTGGGAGTGCCATAAATGTAGCCTTTGATAAAAAAGTGAATTTATCGCATCCTGATTTTAAATTACATATTAAAGTTAGAGGAAATTATACGGTTATTTATTCTAAAATTATTGCAGGTGTTGGCGGTTTACCTGTCGGTACTTCGGGAAAAGCCATTGCAATGTTGTCGGGTGGCATAGATTCCCCCGTTTCTACATTTATGGCTATGAACAGAGGTTTGCATATAACGGCAGCACATTTTCATTCTGTTCCTAAAACCTCGCCGCAATCGATAGAAAAAGTAAAAATGTTGGTTAAAAAACTAACTGATTTTCAAGGACAAATTAAACTGATTTTGGTTTCGGTTTTAGAAATCCAAGAAGCTATTGCCAAACATACAGATCCACGTTTACGACTGATTTTGCTGCGTAGAATTATGCTAAAAATAGGAGAGCAGTTGGCAATAACTGAAAGAGCAAAAGCCTTAATTACAGGTGATTCATTGGGACAAGTAGCTTCGCAAACGCTTGAGAATATGAGCGCTACAGAAGATGCATCTGATTTGTTAGTATTACGTCCATTGGTTGCTTTAGATAAAAAAACAATTATTAAAATAGCCAACGAAATAGGAACTTTTGATATTTCTATTCTACCTCACGATGATGCTTGTAGCATGTTTACGCCAAAATCGCCTGAAACCAGAGCGCAATTAAAGTATGTACGCGAACAATGTGCCAAACTCGATGTAGATTTATTGGTACAAAAAGCCATTGAACAAATGGAAGTAATTATCATAAATGATTCGGAAGAAATTACGATTAATTTATCAAAATAATAAGAATGAATGCTACAAAATTAATAAACCTTGTCAAGGAATATAGTTCACCACTCTATGTATATGATGCTGAAATAATTAGAAATCAATACCATAAATTACAAGATGCTTTTTCGGGTTTTTCTCATAAAATTCATTATGCGATGAAAGCCAATGAAAATCCTGAAATTTTACAGATTATTAAGCATCTCGGTGGTGGTATAGATGCGGTTTCGCCCAATGAAATAGAAAGAGCGCTTAAAATAGGCTTTAAAAAAGAAAAAATCATTTTTACACCGAGTTGCCCTGATCTTGATGAATTGCGTTTCGCTTTTGATCAAGGAATTCATGTACATGTTGGTGCCACAGAATATTTACCGTTTATTCTAAAGAATTATCCGAACACGAATATTGGATTGCGTATTAATCCGGGAAATTCTATTGAAGGAAATCAAAAAATTGCTACGGCGCATAACAATTCAAAATTTGGTGTTCCCGTAAATCAAATCGACCAGATTTTAGATTTTGTAGCCCAAGGTTTACAAATAGATTCTTTGCATTTACACACAGGTTCTGATGTTAAGTCTTGGCAAGATTTAGCACGTTCTGTAGATGCAATTTTTGATTTTTCCAAGAATTTTTCCAATCTAAAATATATAGATTTGGGTAGTGGTTTTAAAGTGAAATATCACAAAAATGATCCCGATATTGACTTAAAAAGTTATGCTGAATATATTGAAAATAAGCTAAAAACCATTCCTAATTCGATAGATATAAAATTTGAACCCGGAAAATTCTTGGTAAGTGAAGCCGGCGTTCTTTTGGTAAAAACAAATGTTGTTAAGCAAGGTTTTTCTAAAAAATTTATAGGTGTAAATTCAGGTTTTCACCATTTAATTCGCCCGATGTATTACGATGCCTATCACGAAATTGTCAATCTATCAAATCCTACTGGAACTATTGAAAAATATGATGTGGTTGGACAATTATGTGAGGAAGATACTTTTGCTTATGATAGGGATTTACATCAGGTAAGAACAGGTGATATATTAGCAATTCTTAATGCTGGTGCCTATGGATATTCTCTGTCATCTGACTATAATTTACGCGATAAACCTATCGAAATTTTAATAGACAAGGACAATATCCAGCGTATTAATAATTAATTTATTTTCTTTTTGTATCTTTATAAAAAATATAAAAATGCAAGAAAATCAACATTACGACGCCATTATTATAGGCTCCGGTATAGGCGGATTGACTACAGCTGTCTTTTTATCCAAAGTGTATAAGCAAAAAGTTTTGGTGCTCGAAAAACACTTTGTTGCGGGCGGGCAAACGCATGATTTTATTAGAACGCATAACGGTAAAAAGTATCGATGGGATGTAGGTGTTCATTATATCGGTGAAATGAAAAAAAATCTATTTTCCAGAAAACTATTCGATTTTTTGACCGATAATAAATTAAAGTGGCAAAAAATGCCATATTATTTTGAAAAATTTGTGTATCCAGATTTTAGCTTTAAACAAGCTTCTAATCCCAAAGATTTTCAAAAAGATTTAATCCAAAAATTTCCTGATGAAGAAGTTGCTATATTACAATATTTTAAAGATGTAAAAAATGCACCAAAATGGTATCAATCTAAAATTAGCAAATCGTTTATGCCGACGGTTGTTAGTAAACTAAGTAATTTATTTTCAAAGAATTATGAACATCTTGCTTTACAAACAACACAAGAGTATATGGATGCGCATTTTAAGAATGATCAGTTAAAAGCCTTGTTGACATCTACTTGGGGTGATTATGGTTTACCACCCGAAAAAAGTGCTTTTGTGATACATTGTTTGGTGGTGCGCTCTTATTTATTTGGTGGTTATTTTCCGGTTGGTGGTGCAGGTGAAATTGCCAAAAACATGATTCCAATTATAGAGAAACAGGGCGGTAAAGTACTTACAGGTGTATCGGTTACTGAAATTATTATAGAAAAAGGAAAAGCCAAAGGTGTCAAGACTTTAAAATCCGAAAAAGAAACAAATATATATTCAGACGTAATTATTTCAGATACAGGCGCTTACAATACTTATATAAAATTAATTCCGGAAGATATACCCATTCCTTTTAGAGATGAGATTAAAGAAGCGACCGGTAATTTATCAAGTATGACCTTACATATTGGATTTAAAGAGAATCCTAAAAAATTAGGTGTTGAAGGAGAAAATATTTGGATTTTTTCTTCTTATAATCACAATCAAGTTTATCGAGATAGTATGAAGCAGGAAAAAATTCGTTCTGCCTTTGTTTCATTTCCTTCGCTTAAAGATAAAAATGCAACGAATCATACCGCAGAAATTATTGCTTTTACAAATTACGATTTATATCAAAAATGGAAAGACAGCACTTGGCTTAAACGCGATGAAAGTTATAAAAAACACAAGGAAGCACTTATCAAAGAATTGCTTGATTTTACCGAAAAACAAATTCCCGGTTTTAAAAATATCGTCGATTTTGCTGATTTAGCAACGCCTTTAACGATGGAATTTTTTACAAATTGGGAAAAAGGAAGTTTTTATGGTATTCCGCCTACGCCAGATCGTTTTAAATATAAATGGATTGGTTCGAAAACACCAATTAAAAATTTGTATTTAACTGGAACTGATGCTGGTACACTTGGCGTTTTGGGTGCATTAATGGGCGGTTTTTTTACCACCGCAAGCATTAAAGGTATTAAAGGAATGATGAAATTAATGAAGGCTATTAAAACCAGTTAATGTCTATAAAATTATAAGGAGCAAATCATCTTTTTTTTATACATTTGCGCTTCATAATAACAAGACAAAAATGCCTGATATTTTCGAAAAAAACACAAAAAAACAAGCTGTAAAAGATAAATTATTTTATTATGTCTTTTATACCTTACTACTGTATTTTCTTGCTTTGCTTCTGGTGTTAATCAGTAAAAATAATGATATTTGTTTGACGGATTATTTTTGTGCAAACAGCAAAATACAAGTATTTAAAGCCAGTATTATTCTATACCTTTATTTTTTGTTTTTTGCCATTTTGATGATTCAAACTTATAAATTACTAGAAAAACTGATTGCTAAAAAAAATCATATACAATATTTTAAATATATTTTTTATCTGATTACGCCTTTTGTTGTATTATTATTATGGTTGCTTAATACCAATCGCGAAAATACTTATTTAATGATTGTTTTTGCTGGAATTATGTCGGTAGGTGGACTATTAATGATCGAATTTAGAAAAAAGAAATGATGTTATTGTGCTACATATTCATATTTTTTGCCTTATTGCAATTTTTATATTACGTATTGATATTCAATAAATTAGTCTTTTATAAAAATGATATATTATCCAATGAGCAACATAAAAATCTACCAGTTTCTATTATTATTTGTGCACAAGATGAAGCGGATAATTTAAAACAGTTTTTACCCATAATTTACAAACAAAATTATCCGAATTTTCAAGTTGTTTTGGTTAACGACCGTTCTGTTGATAGTACTTTTGATGTGATGCAATCTTTTAAAGATAAATACCCAAATCAAACTTATATTGTTCATGTAGAATTTAATAACGAGCAACGATTTGCCGGTAATAAAAAGTACGCGTTAACAATGGGAATTAAAGGCGCAAAACATGAACATTTGCTTTTTACCGATGCTGATTGCAAACCGACTTCAAAAGATTGGTTAAGCATAATGTCTAGTAGATTTACAAACAAGAAACAACTTGTGTTAGGTTATGGAAAATATCAAAGCATCAAAAATTCATTGTTAAATAAGTTAATTCGTTACGAAACGGTACAAACAGCTTTGCAATATTTTGCCTATGCGCTAAAAGGAATGCCATATATGGGTGTGGGTAGAAATATGGCTTATACCAAAAAATTATTTATGGATAACAATGGTTTTTATAGCCATTTAGATATTTTATCAGGAGATGATGATCTCTTTGTAAACGAGGTTGCAACCCCTCAAAATACAAGTATTTGTTTAAATAAAGATGCGTTTACGGTTTCAAAACCAAAAACGTCTTGGAAAAGTTTTATCCACCAAAAAAGACGACATATCTCTGCAGCAGGACATTATAAATGGAAACACCGCTTGTTATTGGGAACTTATTATGTCAGCCTAATAGGATTTTATTCACTGGCAATTTTATTACTGATATTACACACAGAATGGAAAATAGTTTTGGCACTTGTTATAGCACGATTTTTGTATTGGTTTACAATTAATTATAAAACGATGCAAAAATTAAATGAAAAAGGACTTATTTTATATTTGCCAATTTTAGAAGTGGTACTTTTACTTTTTCAATTTTATATTTTTGTGCTTAATTTATTTAAAAAACCAAAATATTGGACACCTTAAATAAACATATCAAAGCGGCTATTGAAGGCAAGCAACAAGCTTATAAATATTTGCTTGACAAGTATTGGGATGACATATATCGTTTTCAAAAATCAAGAATTAACAACCAATATGACGCAGAAGATATCACTGTACAAACATTTGCCAAAGCTTTTGATCATTTAAAACAATATGATCCAAAATATGATTTTAAAAATTGGTTGCTGATGATGTCCAAGCAAGTTTATATCGATTATCAACGGAAAAAGAAACATAATTTTGTTTCAATAAAAGAAGATAATGAAGTATTTTTGTTGCCTGATAAGAAATTATCTGTAGAAGATAAAATGATTTTAGAACAGAATTTATTGCAGTTAAAACAAGCTATAAATAGGTTAAAACCACATTATAAAGAAGTGATTGAATTGCGCTATTTTCACGATTTGAGCTATAAAGAAATAGCCGAAAGAATAGGAGAGCCACTCAATAATGTTAAAATTAAATTATTGAGAGCTAAGAAGTTATTAAGTGAATTATTAAAAAATAAGTAAATTGAACCATAAACAAACAGTACGTAAGCCGCAATGGCTAAAGGTAAAATTGCCTAGTGGAGATAAATTTAGAGAATTAAGAGAAATTGTAGAAACACATAAATTGCATACCATTTGTACCAGTGGTCGTTGTCCGAATATGGGCGAATGCTGGGGAGAAGGAACAGCAACTTTTATGATTTTAGGAAATATTTGTACACGTTCTTGTGGTTTTTGTAATGTAAAAACAGGAAAACCTTTGCCGGCAGATTTAAAAGAACCTGAAAAAATTGCCGAATCTATTAAATTAATGGGTGTTAAACACGCGGTAATCACATCGGTTGATCGCGATGATTTAATTGATGGCGGTGCTGAAATCTGGGCAGAAACAGTGCGAAAAGTGCGCGAATATAGTCCAAATATAACGATGGAAACCCTTATTCCCGATTTTCAAGGGAAAACCAATTTGCTCGATATTATTATTGAAGTTTCACCCGAAGTTGTTTCGCATAACCTTGAAACAGTGCGTCGACTCACTAAAGAAGTGCGCAAGCAAGCAAAATATGACAGAAGCTTGGCCGTTCTCAAATATTTAAAAGAAAATGGCGTTAGAAGAACCAAATCGGGTATTATGTTGGGATTGGGTGAGACAGAAGAAGAAGTTATCCAAACGATGAAAAATTTACGCGAGGTACAAGTTGATGTAATGACCATTGGACAATATTTACAACCGAGTCCAAAGCATTTGCCTGTCATTAGATATCCGCATCCGGACGAATATAAGAAATACGAAATTATAGGCAAAGAAATGGGCTTTAGACATATAGAAAGCAGCCCTTTAGTGCGTTCTTCTTACCATGCGCATAAACATATTTTGTAGGCTAATAGTTTTAAGATACAATATAGTTACATTAAAAAACTGAAAATAAATTTGCATTAAGTGAGATAATATCTCAATTATTTATATCTTTGTGAAATAATGAGAATATTTCTCAAAAAAAAATGAATTATGATAATTGAATTTACAGTAGGAAACTTTTTGTCCTTTAAGGAAAAGAAAACTTTATCATTGAAAGCAACGAGTATAACTGAATATAAAGATTCGACTTTTACAATCGGTAAAAACAAATTATTAAAAAGTGCTGTTTTATATGGTGCAAATTCAAGTGGAAAGTCAAACCTTATTAAAGCGATGTCAATAATGAAACTAATTGTTATGACATCTGTTGAAAAATCTTCTATTTCCAAAAATAAAGTAATTCCTTTTTTATTAAGCACCGAATCAGAAAATCAGCCTTCATTTTTTGAAGTAGTATTTCTAATTGGAAAAAGAAGGTATAGATACGGATTTGAACTTGATTCAGAAATGATACACGGCGAATGGTTGTTTGAATTGAAAGAAAAAAAAGAAATTCCATTATTTATTAGAGAGAAAGATGGTATTGGAATAACAGAAGATTTTGAAGAAGGAGATGGTCTTGAATCAAAGACAAGAAATAATGCTTTGTTTTTATCTGTAACAGATCAATTTAACGGGATTGTATCTGGAAAAATAATTAAATGGTTTAATAATTGGGTTACAATCTCAGGCTTACGACATGAAAATTATCGTGGAGTAACATTTTCTTTATTAGAAAAGAAAAATTCAAAGGCTAAACTACTTGATTTTTTTAAAGATTTAGACTTAGGGTTTAATGAAATTAAATTACGAAAAGAAAAATTTAAAAAACATCTATTACCAAATGATTTACCATCAGAAATTTTGGAAGATATAGTTTCAGACTTGCAAGGAAAAACAGTTGCTCGTATTGAAACTATTCATCAAAAATTTGACGATGAAGGTGAATGTGTTGGCGAAGTAAACTTCGATTTAAGAGAAAGAGAATCATCTGGAACAAATAAAGTCATCGATATTTCAGGGCCGATATTTGATACTTTAATAGATGGAGGAATTCTTGTTATAGATGAATTAGATGCAAAACTACATCCTCTGATGACGGCGGCTATTACTAATTTATTCAATTCACCTGAATATAATTCAAAAAATGCACAACTTATATTTGCTACTCATGATACTAATTTATTGTCTTATGGTCATTTTAGACGAGACCAAATATTTTTCTTGGAAAAAGACAAATATGAAGCTACTGATTTATATTCATTGATTGAATATAAAGAAGATAATATAAAAATAAGGAAAGACCGTTCTTTTGAGAAAGATTATATTACTGGCAGATATGGTGCGATTCCTTTTATTGGTAATTTTGATAAACTTTTATCAAATGGCTAGAAAAATCAAAATAGATAATGCTATTATTAAAAGACGGTCGAGCACGGAAAAAAAACGTCTGATTGGTTTTAAATCTAAACGTATGTTTTACCTTATTGTCTGCGAAGGTAAAAAAACAGAACCTAATTATTTTTCATCATTAAAAAAGACGTTGCCAAAAGGGGTTTTGGAATTAACTCAAATTGATATTGATGGAACCGGGAAAAATACATTATCTATAATCGAAGAAGCTAAGAAATTAAGAAAAAGATATGAAGAAAAATACTTACGAAAAATTGATAAAGTTTGGACTGTTTTTGATAAAGACAGTTTCCCGTCAAGTAATTTCAATAATGCGATAAATATAGCTGAAAATTCTAGACCTAAAATAAATTGTGCTTGGACAAATGAAGCATTTGAACTGTGGTATTTACTTCATTTTAATTATTATAATACTGGTTTATCTAGACACTAATATCAGAAATTTTTAGAAAAAGAAATTATTAAAGCTTCTGGCAAAAAGGGGTATAAATACACCAAGAATTCAACAGAAATGTATGTTCTTTTAAATACATTAGGAAATCAAGATTTTGCAATTTCTAATGCTGAAAAACTTGAAAAATTATATAACAATCAAAACTTTTCAAATCATAATCCGTGCACGAAAGTTCATTTACTTATTAAAGAATTAAAAGAATTGACAGACGAATACGTTTCCCAACAACAAATATAGTTTATTTTGTAAATAATACTAATAATAAAGAAGATTGCAATAATAAATATAATAGTAAATTGAAAATTAGTTTGTTAAAATACCAAAAGTATCATCATATTTAAACCGCTAACATTTAATAATAAAATGAGTATATTTATAAATAATAAAATTTATCTAAATGATTTTTTTAAAAAGAATAAAAAATGAGCATCAAAAAAGCCTATAATTCTTGGGCAAGTCAATACGATACAAACGAAAATAAAACACGTGATTTAGACATCAAATCGACTATTGATACCTTGTCAAAATATAATTTTAATAATGTATTGGAATTGGGTTGCGGTACAGGAAAAAACACAGAATGGCTCATAAAAAAGGCAAAACGCATCGTTGGAATAGATTTTTCACAAAAAATGTTAGCAAAAGCCAAGAAAAAAATAAACAACCCAAAAGTAGAATTTATAACGGCTGACCTTACCAAAGATTGGCAAGTCGAAAATGTTTTTTTTGATTTAGTTACGTCAAGTTTAACCCTTGAGCATATTGAAGACTTAAACCATATTTTTTACCAAGCAAATAATAAGCTTATCGCTAATGGATTGCTTTTTATTAGTGAGTTGCATCCATTTAAACAATACAGTGGAAGCAAAGCAAGATTTGAAACCGATAAAGGATCTGAAGAATTAGAAGTTTATACACATCATATTTCAGATTATATTAAAAATGCTGAAAAGAACGGATTTGAAATGCTTGAGATTAAGGAATGCTTCGATGATAAAACCAAAAAAGAACTGCCAAGACTTATTTCATTCGTTTTTAGAAAAAAATGATGTAAAAAAAATTGTAAATTTGGCAAGCAGGAAAAAGTTTTTAAATTTATAATCAAGCTATCTTAATGTAAAATACTAATATTAAAAATTACAATCAAATGAAATACAATTTTTTAGGAAAATCAGGACTAAAAGTGTCAGCATTGTCTTATGGTGCATGGGTAACATTTCATGCACAAGCCGATGAGCAAATGGCTTATAAACTCATGACAAAAGCTTTTGATTCAGGTGTTAATTTTTTTGATAATGCAGAAGCCTATGCCGATGGTATGGCAGAAGTAATTATGGGTAAAGTATTAAAACGCACACAGTGGAAACGTTCGGAATACGTTGTTTCAACAAAAATATTTTGGGGTGGCAAGGGCTTGAACGAAAGAGGTTTATCATATAAACATATCATCGAAGGAACCAATGCTGCTTTAAAACGATTACAACTTGATTATGTTGATTTAATTTTTTGTCACCGCCCTGATATTCATACACCTATTGAAGAAACGGTTTGGGCTATGAATCAGGTTATTAAACAAGGAAAAGCTTTTTATTGGGGTACAAGTGAATGGTCTGCCCAACAAATTAGACAAGCTTATGATTTTGCCAGACAAGCGCATTTGATACCACCACTGATGGAGCAACCGCAATACAATCTATTCGAACGAAATAAAGTAGAAAAGGAATTTGCCCAATTATATACCGATATCGGCTTGGGGACGACTATTTGGAGTCCATTAGCCAGTGGTTTGCTTACGGGTAAATATACCCAAGGAATACCCAAAGGTAGCAGATTGGATTTACCGGAATTAGAATGGCTAAAAAATCGAATGCAGTCTCAAAATTGGAAAGAAAAAATAAATAAAGTAATTGATTTACATCAAATTGCAAATGAGATAGGGGCTACGCTTCCACAATTAGCCTTAGCATGGTGTTTAAAGAATCCCAATGTAAGTACTGTCATTACAGGTGCTTCCAAACTAGAGCAAATGTCCGAGAATATGAAAGCCATTAATTTTATCGATCAATTAGATCAAACAATTTTAGATAAAATCGAAAATATAATGAACAATAAGCCATCCGATGAATTGAATTGGCGACAAATGTGATGATATAAATCGACTAGCTTATTTCTATCAAAAATTAATATTTCTTTCAAATTTCAGTTTTATTAATGATTTTTTATTATAAATTTGATTCGTTTGCAAAAATATAGCCAATGATAAAAAAAGTATTGATTGCCAATCGTGGAGAAATTGCCGTTCGTGTTATGCGTTCTGCTAAAGAAATGGGCATAAAAACAGTAGCGGTTTATTCAGAAGCTGACAAGCACGCCTTACATGTAAAAATGGCTGATGAAGCTGTTTTTATAGGAAAAGCACCTGCTAATGAAAGCTATTTATTGATGGAAAAAATCATTGAAGCAGCCAAACAAACAAGTGCAGATGCTATTCATCCCGGTTATGGTTTTTTATCTGAAAATGCTCGTTTTTCAAAGCGCTGCCAAGAAGAAAATATCACATTTATTGGACCTTCAGCTTACGCCATTGCAACGATGGGCGACAAAATTACGGCACGAAAAAATATGATTGAAGCCGGCGTGCGTATTGTTCCGGGTTACCAAGGTAAAAAAACTGACGATCATACATTAGTATTAGAAGCAACTAAAATTGGTTATCCCATAATGGTCAAAGCAACTGCCGGTGGTGGCGGTAAAGGGATGCGTTTGGTACAAAAAGAAGAGGATTTGTTAGCGTCAGTTCACGCTGCTGCCGCAGAAGCCAAAGCTGCATTTGGAAATGCTTTAATTTATTTAGAAAAATATATCGCTTCGCCACATCATATCGAATTTCAGATATTAGCTGATAATTATGGAAATGTTATTCATTTAAACGAACGCGAGTGCTCGGTACAAAGACGCCACCAAAAAGTTATAGAAGAAACGCCATCACCTTTAATGACAGACGTTGTTCGACAAAAAATGGGCGAACAAGCAAAACAAGCAGCACTTGCGGTAAATTATGCCGGAGCCGGAACCATAGAATTTTTGGTCGATGACGATCTGAATTATTATTTCTTAGAAATGAATACCCGTTTGCAAGTAGAACATCCTATCACCGAAATGACGACCGGTGTAGATTTGGTTAAAGAACAATTTAAAATTGCCGCAGGTAAAAAATTGTCTTATAAACAAGAAGATATTCCACAATTAGGACATGCTATTGAATGTAGAATTTATGCAGAAGACCCAGAAAATAATTTTATGCCAAGTGCCGGGAAATTATTGATGGTCAAAGAACCCAAAGACAAAAATGTAAGGTTGGATGGATACGTCTATTCAGGTTATGAAATTCCTATTTACTACGATCCAATGATTTCAAAACTAATTGTTTGGGATAAAAATAGGGAAGGCGCCATAAAAAAAATGCACGAAGCTTTAGACCAATACAAAATTATAGGTGTCAAGCATAATATTGCATTTTTAGATAGTATTTTATCACATCCAAAATTTATAAAAGGACAATATGACACACGCTTTATCGGACTTTATCAGAATGAATTAAAGCAAGAAACTGTAAAAAATATTGATTTTGTGGCATTTGCTGTTTATTTTAAATATCAAGAAACGGTTCAATACAATATGCAAAAATTGTATCCAAAGGACAATTTTAATATCCAAGAATTGCATGTGCAAATCGATAGTGAACTATATAAAATGCAAATAATCCAACGAATTGGAAACCAATTTAAAGTCAAGATAAACAATTCTAATTATTTGTTGAATATCAGTGAATTAGATGATAATTCTATCCTGATTATTTCTGAAGAAAAATCTTATGAAATTATCAGTTTGCCTGCACAAATTAAAAAATACATTTGCAATATTGGATTGCAAAATACTGAAGTAGCAGTAATTGATCAGCAAACGCATTATGCCAAAAATAGAAAAACGGGTGATGCACTTTCTAACGGAAATCAGATTACTTCGCCCATTCCTGGAAAAATTGTAAAAATCCCGGTTTCTGTAGGCAATAAAGTTTCAAAAGATACTACTGTTATAGTGGTAGAAGCTATGAAAATGCAAAGTGAGTATAAGGCAGATGCCGATAAAATTGTAAAAGCCATAAATGTTAAAGTGGGTGACGCAGTAGAAGGAAATCAAATTTTGGTTAGTTTAGAAGATGTATAAAAAATCATTATGAATACACACAAAAAAGATTTTTTTATAGGCTTTTTAATAGGTTTATTGGCACCAATTATCGGTTTTTATTTTTATACACACTTGGTATTAAAAGTCGAAGATATGTTACACGCCTATCACAGATTGGTCATTGCCGGTGTTTTTACACAAACTGTTGCTTTGAGTTTGATAATCAATTTGATTGTGTTATTTGTCTTTAATAAAAGAAATGAGTCAATGAAAATCAGAGGTCTTGTCGGCGCTAGCATATTTTTAGCATTATTAATTTCTTTTTGGAATATACTATAAGGTTTTTGTAGCTTATTTTTGATTGATTTTCATCTAATAAATGGATTTTGTCAGTTTAAAAAATTATATAGGATTTTTTTCTTGATAAATTGTTAATAATTTTCTGAAGGCTTTGCAACTCATAAGCCTAACTTTTGTATCTTGCGACCTGATTATTTTATTAGAATTTTCATGGCAAAACAACAAACTGCTTATAACGAAGAACACATTCAATCGCTTGATTGGAAACAGCATATTCGTATGCGTCCGGGAATGTATATCGGCAAGCTGGGTGATGGCTCTTCATCCGACGACGGTATATATATATTGATAAAAGAAGTACTAGATAATGCCATTGATGAGTTTGTAATGGGTGCTGGAAAATCAATTAGTATTCAATTAGAAGAAACAAAAGTATCGGTTAGAGATTATGGTCGAGGCATTCCTTTGGGAAAATTGGTCGATGTGGTTTCTAAAATGAATACAGGTGGTAAATATGACTCAAGAGCCTTTAAAAAAACCGTTGGATTAAATGGTGTAGGAACAAAAGCTGTTAATGCCTTATCGTCTTATTTTAAAGTCCAAGCCTTTCGTGAGGGTAAAACCAAATGGGCTATTTTTGAAAGAGGTGAACTTATTTCTGAGTCTGAGTTGGAAGATACTACACAAAAAAATGGAACATATGTCGAGTTTATTCCTGATATTGAAATATTTAAAAAGTATAGATTTAGATCGGAATACATGGTCAAAATGTTTAAAAATTATATTTATTTAAACACCGGATTGACAATTCGATTTAACGGAGAAAAATATTTTTCAGAAAACGGTTTAAAAGATTTATTAAGCGAAAATATTGCTGAAACAGATCGTCGTTATACGGTTATTCATCTAAAAGGAGATGATATAGAAGTAGCGTTGACACACAGCAAAACACAATATAGCGAAGTGTATTATTCGTTTGTAAATGGGCAACATACCACGCAAGGCGGTACGCATCTAGCTGCTTTTAGAGAAGCAATTGTCAAGACTATTAGAGATTTTTATGGAAAGAATTACGATGCTTCCGATATACGCAAGTCCATTGTGTCCGCTATTAGTATTAAGGTGATTGAGCCCGTTTTTGAATCGCAAACCAAAACCAAATTAGGTTCTACAGATATGGGCGGTGATTTGCCCACTGTTAGAACCTATGTACTTGATTTTGTCAAACGAAAATTGGATAATTTTTTGCATAAAAATCCAGATACTGCAGAAGCAATTTTGCAAAAAATTGTGCAAGCAGAACGCGAACGAAAAGATCTTTCAGGCATTAGAAAATTAGCGAGAGAACGTGCTAAAAAAGTTAGTTTACACAACAAAAAATTACGTGATTGCCGTGTACATTACAACGATTTGAAAAAAGACAATCGTCTTGAAAGTACTTTGTTTATCACAGAGGGCGACTCGGCAAGTGGGTCTATTACCAAATCTAGAAATGTCAGTACACAAGCTGTTTTTAGTTTGCGTGGAAAACCTGTAAATTCTTATGGATTAACCAAAAAAGTGGTTTATGAAAACGAAGAGTTTAACCTGTTACAAGCAGCGTTAAATATCGAAGATGGTTTAGAAGATTTGCGTTATAACAATATTGTTATTGCTACCGATGCCGATGTTGATGGGATGCACATCAGATTGTTATTAATGACATTTTTCTTGACATTTTTCCCCGAATTAATAAAGGAAGGTCATTTATATATTTTAGAAACACCTTTATTTAGGGTGCGAAATAAACAAGAAACCATTTATTGTTATTCCGAAGAGGAACGTAAAATTGCAATTGAAAAAATAATTAAAAAAGGTAAACCTGAAATTACGCGATTTAAAGGTTTAGGCGAGATTTCGCCTAATGAGTTTAAACATTTTATCGGTAAGGATATTCGATTAGAACCCGTGATGATGGAACAAGATTTATCCATTGAAGAATTATTGCGTTTTTATATGGGAAAAAACACACCGGATAGACAAAAATTTATTATCGCTAATTTGAAAGTAGAATTAGACGTCGTAAAATAATCTAGCTTTTATAAATTGTAAAGACTAATATGAACGAAGAACAATACAGCCAGCAAGAAAGCATAAAAAAGGTCAGTGGTAAATACCGTGAGTGGTTTTTGGATTATGCTTCGTATGTGATTTTGGAACGTGCTGTACCCGCTATTGAAGATGGTTTTAAACCGGTTCAACGTCGTATTATGCACTCTATGAAAGATTTACACGACGGGCGTTACAACAAAGTTGCCAATCTGGTTGGACACACCATGCAATATCATCCACATGGCGATGCTTCTATTGCCGATGCAATGGTCAATATGGGTCAAAAAGATTTGTTGATAGACACACAAGGAAACTGGGGAAATATACTAACCGGTGATAGTGCAGCTGCTTCGCGTTATATCGAAGCGCGTTTATCAAAATTTGCACTCGATGTATTGTTTAATGCCAAAATAACACAATGGGCAGCTTCTTATGATGGACGAAAAAAAGAACCTGTTAATTTACCAGCAAAATTCCCGATTGTTTTAGCACAAGGTGCTGAAGGTATTGCCGTAGGACTTTCTACAACAATTTTACCACATAATTTTATAGAATTAATCGATGCGTCTATAAAGATATTACAAGGAAAAAAATTTACATTAATTCCTGATTTTCCTACCGGTGGTATGATAGATGTAGCAAATTATAACGATGGAAAACGCGGTGGAAAAATCAGAAACAGGGCAAAAATTATTGTGGAAGATAATAAGACTTTGGTTATTACCGAAATACCTTATAAAACCACAACAACCAGTTTAATCGACTCTATTATTAAGGCAAATAATAAAGGGAAGATAAATATTAAAAAAATTGAAGATAATACATCTGAATTTGTCGAAATAAGATTGCATTTACCCCCGGGCGTTTCACCCGATAAAACCATCGATGCACTTTATGCTTTTACCAATTGTGAGATTTCTGTTTCGCCCTTGGGTGTTGTTATTGAAGATAACAAACCTCTGTTTTTGGGTGTTAGCGAAATGTTGGAACGTTCTACGCATAGAACAGTCGATTTGTTGCGCCAAGAATTAAAAATAGAATTACAAGAGCTTCAAGATCAATGGCATGCTGCTTCCTTAGAACGGATTTTTATCGAAAAACGTGTTTATAGAGACATTGAAGAGGAAACAACTTGGGAAGGAGTCGTTTTGTCGATTGATACAGGTCTAAAACCCCATATAAAACACTTAAAACGCACGATTGTTGAGGAAGATATTATTCGTTTAACCGAAATCAAAATTAAACGAATTTCAAAATTTGACATCGATAAGGCTAAAAAAAATATTGAAGCAATTGAAGAAAAAATTGCTGAAAAAATGTATAATTTGGCACATATAACCGATTTTACCATTGCGTTCTTTAAAATGCTTAAAAAGAAATATGCCAAAGGTCGTGAACGCAAAACCGAAATCAAAACTTTTGACGATATCGTTGCGACTAAAGTGGTGTTGCGCAATGTAAAATTATATGTAAACCGCGAAGAAGGTTTTGTGGGAACTTCCTTACGAAAAAATGAATATGTCGGCGATGTATCAGATATAGATGATGTAATCGTTATTAGAAAAGATGGAAAACTAATCGTTTCAAAAGTTGCAGATAAAAAATTTTTTGGTAAAGATATTATATATGTCAACGTTTTTAAGAAAAAAGATAAACGAACCATTTATAACTTGATTTATAGAGATGGTAATCGTGGCCCTTCGTATATGAAACGCTTTTTTGTGAGTGGTATTACACGCGATAAAGAATATGACTTGACCACCGGAAACAAAGGAGCTGGTTTATTGTATTTTTCTGCCAATCCCAATGGAGAAGCAGAGGTTGTAACAGTACATTTGCGCCAAACAGGAAGCTTGCGAAAAACAAAATTTGATATTGATTTTAAAGATCTAACCATAAAAACGCGAAGTGCCAAAGGTAATTTGGTTACCAAACTTTCTATTAAAAATATAAAACTGAAAGAAGCAGGCGTTTCAACCTTAAAACCCAGAAAAATTTGGTTTGATGATGTGATCTTAAAACTTAATACCGATAGTAGAGGAACACTTATTGGCGAATTTAGCGGTGAAGATCAACTCGTGATGATTACACAAGACGGCAGGCTTGCAAAATTTGTCCCTGATATGGAAAAACATTTTCCTGAAAATATGATATTTTTAGAAAAATTTGTGCCAAATAAACCTGTAACGGCAGCATATTTAGACAAAGGTAAAAATCGCTATTTTATCAAACGATTTGATATTGATGAATTAAAAAAAGAAGAAGCTTTTATTCCTGAAAATGCTACTTTATTACAAATTTCTTATGAGTGGTTACCTGTTTGGGAAATACAGTTTGGCAAGGAACGTGGCAAAAATCAAAAACCACCGCAACAAATTAATATTCAAGAATTTATCAGTATTAAAGGTATTAAGGCACAAGGAAATTTATTGAGTAAAATCAAAATAAAACAAATAGATGTGTTACCCTCATTAGTTTATGAAGACGAAATAGTAACTGAACAACAAGAGGAAGCAATAATCGATGAGGTAGTCTATGATATCGAAATTAATAAAGAAAGGGATATTAAAGAGGACACTACAAAACAAGAGGAGGTAAAAAAAACTAACAAACCTAATAATTTAGAACCACCTACTTTGTTTTAATCTTTTTATTTAAAATTATATTTGCGTTTTCTTATAAAAAACTTCAAGTTTTTACAATATATCAATAGTATTACTTATACATAATATTTCAAAATCAGAACAAACAATTTATTTATATTTTATTCGTTTTGAATAGATAATTTAATTCATAAAAAAAACAATATGAAACAATTAATTACTTTATTATTAACTTTTTTTATACTTGTTAGCACACTAAATGCACAAATTCTTGTAGGAGACAACGCATTACAAATTTCAATTATGAATAATGTAAGTGGTGCAGAATTACAAAGTATTTCTCATAACGGTACCGAATTGATGGAATCAAATTCATATTTATTTTATTTATATCTAACTAATATCAATACAAATGTAGAAACTCGTATTAGTGCTTCAGCTAATTGGGGAAATATAAACACCACTAATGACGGTACAGATTGTAGTATTGTATTTGAGAATCCCACCAATGCCAATTTGCCAAGTACACTGACCGTAACCTACACTTTACACGTTGCCAATGGTAAATCGCAATGGCATTTAGCGGTTAATGGCATCGGTAATATCCATACTTTAACACGGGTGAATTTTCCTAAATTTAAAATTAAAACCCCAGGAAATGATACTTTTTTTATCCCTAAATTTTCAGGAAAAGAAGTACACAATCCAAATCTAGCCAATATCAATTATGATTTAACTTATCCACGTGGCAGATTGGGTGCATCTATGCCTTTTGCTTCCTATTACAATGATAATTATGGTGTTTATCTTGCTTTTCACGATGCAAATGCTTCTTTAAAAAACTTAGTAATTGCATCTGAAAATAATTATGTAAAATATTATGGAAAACACAATATTCCCAACAAGACATTACCCGATAATAATTGGGAATTACCAGGTGTCTTTGAACTCGATGTTTTTAATGGCAATTGGTATGAGGCTGCTATGATTTATAAAAATTGGGCAGAAAACAATGCCAATTATTTTCCGCAAGACAGTCCGTCGCGCGTTCTACGACAAAAAACCATTGGCGATGTCGCTATTTGGGGTGCAGCTATGCCTGCTGTATCGCGACCTTTGGCAAGTACCGAAAGCGATATAAATGACTTTATTGCACTTTTTCCAACTGAACTTTCTGTCGGCATACATTGGTATAAATGGTATCCAAATTATCAAGATGAAGATTATCCAGCCTATTTTCCTGAGCGGAATGGATTAGATGCTACAATCAATCGTATTCAACAAAATAATAATGTAGTGATGCCTTATATTAACGGAATGATGTACGATACAGGATTGCCCAATTATCCAACCGATGCAGCGCCTTATGCAACCAAACGTAGTGATGGTACAGTATATACACTTGATTTTTCTGATTCAGCAGAAAATCGTCCTCCAAATACTTTTGCACTTATGTGTCCTACGCAAACACATTGGCAAGATACTATTGTTAATATTAATGCTGAAATAACCAATCGTCTAAATTGTAAAGGCGTATATAATGATATGGTTGGATGGGCAGGTGCTACAGAATGTATGGATGCCAGTCATGGTCATCCTTTAGCAACAGGTCATTGGTGGCATGACGGTTATCAAACGATGTATAATCGTGTACAAATGGCAACCCCTGATGATCGATTTTTAACGGTTGAAGGTGCTACAGACAATTTGACAAATGTTATCGATGGCTTTTTAGTAGGCGAATGGAGAGAGAATAATTTAGTACCTGCTTTTCAAACAATTTACGGCGGAAAAAATCAATTTTTTGGGGTTACTTATGGTGGCACAACCTATAATGATGCCTCATTTTATGCTAAGTTTTCCAGTTTTTTTGTAAACAATATTCAACCCGGACGTATGTTTCTCTGGTTTGCCCACGATGCCAATGCCGTTACGGCACGTCCATATATTATAGATTTGGCAATAATGCGTCATAAGCTACGTAATTATATGTCTTATGGTACGTTGCTTAAACCTTTTGACATAACAGGTGTTATTCCAGATATTACATCAGATTGGGGTGGAGCAGCAGGTAATGTAACTGTTTCTGCTTTACAAAAAAATGTATATAAAAATAAGATTGGCGACACATTGGCTTTTGTATTTAGCAATGCTTCAATGACTGATAATTTAAATTTTTCTTTTGATGTCAATGGCGCTGATTATGGTTTACAAGGCACATTAGATGTGCAATTGATAACACAATCAAGTACTGGCGCAATACAAAATCACCCCAATACATTTACACAAAATGTCAATATTGATGCAATGACAAGTATTGCTTTTTTGGTAACAAAACACAATATTGTAAATATAGATAAAATTAGTCGAGTAAATGTTCATATTTATCCAGTTCCTGCTACTGATATTATTACCATTACTAGTAAAGACAGTCGAATTAAAAATATATCGATAAACACTATTTTAGGACAAAAAGTGCTTAAAAAACAGGTAAAAGGTTTTGATAGTACAATTGATATTTCTAATTTGGCAAAAGGAATTTATCTAATTAATATAATGACTGAAAAAGGTGTTTTTACAGAAAAAGTTATTAAAAAATAATTATTATTAAAATCAGTATTATCTAGCGTCAGTTCGATTTGGTTGGACGTGTCTGCTTGATTCATTGTTATTGTTGTAAAGACGTTGCATGCAACGTCTGTACGGGATGTAGCGCAACGGATCTACAAGCATTATAAAATAAAAAAAACTTAAATTTCAATACAAAAAAATTATTATATTTGTGTTTAACTCCTAATTATGTCAAGAAAAATTTTTCAACATCTTTCTATTCAAAAATACCAAGATCGTAAAAATTTTGAACAAGAAGATTTTGTAGCCGGAATTGCACCCAATTTAAGAGGGCCTTATGCTACAATGTATGTAAGGCGTCCTTGGACGATTAGGCAATATGCTGGTTTTTCAACAGCCGAAGAAAGCAATGCTTTCTACAAACGAAATTTAGCCGCTGGTCAAAAAGGACTTTCAGTTGCTTTTGATTTGGCAACCCATCGTGGCTATGATTCCGACCATCCTCGAGTAACCGGCGATGTAGGAAAAGCAGGTGTTGCCATTGACACTGTTGAAGATATGAAAGTATTGTTTGATCAAATTCCGCTCGATAAAATGTCAGTTTCTATGACCATGAACGGTGCGGTATTGCCTATTATGGCTTTTTATATCGTTGCGGCTCAAGAACAAAATGTAAGTATCGAAGCGCTTTCGGGAACTATTCAAAACGATATTCTCAAAGAGTTTATGGTTCGAAATACGTATATTTATCCGCCAACTCCTTCTATGAGAATTATTTCAGATATTTTTGAATATGCTGCGCATAAAATGCCGAAATTTAATTCTATTAGTATTTCCGGCTATCATATTCAAGAAGCAGGTGGAACGCCTGAAATCGAATTGGCTTATACTTTGGCAGATGGTTTAGAATATATACGAACCGGATTAAAAGCAGGTTTGGATATAGATCAATTTGCACCTAGATTATCGTTTTTTTGGGGTGTGGGTATGCATCATTTTATGGAAATTGCCAAGATGCGTGCAGCGCGAATGTTATGGGCAAAAATTGTGAAACAATTCAATCCAAAAAATCCTAAATCTTTGGCATTACGAACGCATTCACAAACAAGTGGTTGGAGTTTGACCGCGCAAGATCCATATAATAATGTTGCGCGTACGCTTATAGAAGCAGCGGCTGCTGCTTTTGGTGGGACGCAATCATTACATACCAATGCCTTGGATGAAGCTATTGCACTTCCTACTGATTTTTCAGCGAGAATTGCCCGAAATACACAAATATTTTTACAAGAAGAAACCAAAATTACCCGTACAGTTGACCCCTGGGCAGGTAGTTATTACGTAGAACAATTAACTTCTGAAATTATAGAAAAAGCTTGGCATTTAATCCAAGAAGTCGAAGCACTTGGTGGTATGACAAAAGCTATTGAAAAAGGAATTCCAAAATTGCGAATCGAAGAAGCTGCGGCTATTAAGCAAGCTAAAATTGATGCTGGAAAAGAAATGATTGTGGGCGTTAATAGTTATGTTTTACCCAAAGAAGCACCTATATCTATTTTAGAAATCGATAATGATTTGGTGCGAAAAACACAGATTGACAAATTACAAGAAGTCAAAAAGAGTAGAGATAATCATAAAGTGCAAATGCTTTTAAATAAATTGACACAAGCCGCTAAAGATACAAATGAAAACCTTTTGTCTTTGGCAGTAGAAGCAGCCCGTGCAAGGGCAACACTTGGTGAAATTTCTAGTGCGTTGGAAAGTGTCTATGGAAGATATAAAGCTAATATTCAAACAATTACAGGTGTGTACGCAAACGAAATAAAAAATGATGATTCCTTTAAAAAAGCAAGGGAATTGGCGGATAAATTCGCAAAAATTGAAGGAAGGCGTCCAAGAATTATGGTTGCTAAAATGGGACAAGATGGTCATGACCGTGGTGCAAAAGTAGTTGCTACAGCTTATGCCGACATCGGTTTTGATGTTGACATCAGTCCGCTGTTTCAAACGCCCGAAGAAGCCGCCAAGCAAGCAGCTGAAAACGATGTGCATATTTTAGGTATTTCGTCCTTAGCAGCTGGACATAAAACCCTTGTGCCTGAAGTGATAAAAGAATTAAAAAAACTTGAGCGAGATGATATTTTGGTGATTGCCGGAGGCGTAATTCCAAAGCAAGATTATCAGTTCCTTTTTGATGCCGGTGTGATGGGTATCTATGGGCCGGGTACCAAAATAAGCGAAGCAGCAATTGATATGTTGGAAATTTTGCTAAAAATGCAAGCTTAATTTGCCAATAATGAAATCTTTTAGACAAAAAATTCTTTAAATTATTAATTAATATTTTGTCAATCAAGTAATTATATAAAATTGCTATATTTTTTTGCTTCTATAAGGATTGTCGCCGGAATCGGTCGTTTCTTCTAGTATTTGTAAGTAAGATTTATAACGACTAATGGCAATTTCTTCAGATTTTACAGCTGGTTTTACCGCACATCCGGGCTCATTAATATGAAGGCAATTGTTAAATTTACAATTGTTTTTTAGTCTAAATATTTCAGGGAAATAACTGTCAATTTCTTCGGGCGCCATATCTACCACACCAAATCCACGAATGCCAGGCGTATCAATAATATATCCACCAAAAGAAAGATCGTGAAGCTGTGCAAAAGTAGTAGTGTGTTTTCCCTGTTGATGGGTTATAGAAATACCAGCAGTTTTAATATGTAATTGCGGGTCAACAGCATTGATTAAAGAAGATTTTCCTACTCCGGAATGTCCGGTAAACATAGACGTTTTGTCTTGCATCATTTTTTTTAGAGAATCTAAATTTTCTTGGGTTTCAGCAGACAATTCAATGACTTGATAACCAATCTTTTGGTAAATTTTGACCAAATTATTTTTTTTGTCAATTAAGGATTTATTATTCTTGATTAAATCTATTTTATTTATCAAAATAACTGCCGGAATATGATAAGCTTCTGCTGTTACCAATATCCTATCGATAAAAGATAGGCTGGTTTCTGGATGTGTAATCGTAACGCTTACAAAAACTTGATCGATATTAGCCGCCAAAATATGGAATTGCTTGGAGAGATTTATCGAACGTCGTAAAATATAATTTTTTCTGGGATGAATATGCACAATAACACCTGTATCTTTATGAGGTTCCATTTGAAAATCAACAAGATCACCAACCGCAATCGGATTGGTTGTTTTAATACCTTTGATGCGAAATTTTCCCCTAATACGACAAGTAATTATTTTGTCATATTCATTTTTTACTTCGTACCAACTACCCGTTGATTTGATGATGGTTCCAGTCATATAAGATTGGCTAATTTAATGATTTTTTGTCGTTTTTATCTTTAAATACTTGATGTTGAATTTTTAAACTCTCTTGGTGTAACAATCTAAAAACTTGTTCGACAAATTTTTGATTTACTTTATTTTCTTGTGAATTATAAATGGCTTTATGTAAAATATCTAACCATCTCTCTTTCTGATAAATAGCAATATTTTCAAGGTATTTCATCTTAGCAATTTGAGCTGTTTTTTCTTGTCTTAATTTGAATATTTGTATCAATTCTGTATCTAAATCATCTATTTCATTTCGCAGAATACTTAGAGTTTTAAGCAGTTTTCTATCAAAAATTTTATCTTTCGGAATCACCAAATTATTTAAAAACAATTCGAGATTTTTAGGTGTAACTTGTTGCCGCGCATCACTCCAAGCATTTTTTGGGTCAATATGGGTTTCAATCATCAATCCGTCAAATTTTAATTGTATTGCTGTTTGGGCAATATCAAAAACATTTTCACTTTTTCCCGAAATATGTGAAGCATCATTTAAAAGTGGAAGATTTGGAAATTGGGTTTTTAAATCAAGGGGTATTTGCCAAAGCGGTTCGTTGCGATAAGGCATTTTTTTATAACTTGAAAATCCACGGTGAACGGCACCCAATTTAGAAATACCAGCTTTATCAAAACGTTCTAAAGCCCCTATCCAAAGTGCTAAATCGGGATTGACAGGATTTTTGACTAATATTATTTTATCTGTGCCACGCAAAGCATCGGCAAGCTCTTGTACTGCAAAAGGGTTAACTGTTGTGCGTGCACCTATCCAAAATATATCGATGTCGTGTTTTAAAGCCAAGTCGATATGCGAGGCGTTTGCCACTTCGGTTGCTGTTAACAATCCAGTCGTTTTTTTGGCTTGTTGTACCCATTTTAACCCAATGGCGCCAACACCTTCAAAATTTCCAGGACGTGTACGAGGTTTCCAAATACCAGCACGTAAAATGTGCGCACCAGCAGCTTTAACGCCTTTTGCTGTATCGAGTACTTGCAAATCGGTCTCAGCACTACAGGGACCCGCTATAATTAAAGGATTTTTACCCGATATTTCTTGTAGCCAGTTTCGATACATTTTTTTCTTTGTCATAAGAGGCAAAAATACTCATTTTTAAATTGTTTTGAGATATTTATTTTAAGATATTAGTTTAAAAAGGGCATGAATTATATATAAATTCAAATTCTTTTGTTTATTATTAAAATATAAATTTTCATAATTGTTTTCTGACAATTTTTCTTTATTCAAATGATAAAACACGCCAAAAAAGTGTATTTTTGCAGCTATTAAACAGATTTAGATGAATATAGAAAATACTTTGCAAGAACAAATAAAGCAAGCACTTAGAGAAATATATAATTTTGAAATTGATCAAGCTGAATTACAAGCTACTCGTAAAGATTTTGAAGGCGATATTACTTTAGTAGTCTTTCCTTTTGTGAAACAATTACGAAAAAATCCCAAAGAAATTGCGGAAAATATTGGAACTTATTTAAAAGATAAAGTTGCCGAAATAAAAGATTTTAATGTGGTGGGTGGTTTTTTAAACCTTGTAATTGATGATGTATTTTATACTAATTTTCTCAAAGAAATTTATGATGATGCGCAATACGGTTTAACATCTACAGATACAAATTTAAAATCTCTGATGGTAGAGTATTCATCGCCAAATACTAATAAACCGCTGCATTTGGGGCATATTCGTAACAATTTATTAGGACATAGTATTAGCGAGATTTATAAAGCAACTGGAAAACCTGTTATTAAAACCCAAATAATTAACGATAGAGGGATTCATATTTGTAAAAGTATGTTGGCTTGGCAAAAATTTGGAAATGGCGAAACACCCGAAAACAGTGGTTTAAAAGGCGATAAATTGGCTGGTAAGTATTATGTTAAATTCGATCAAGAATATAAAAAAGAGATCAAAGAATTAAAGACAAGCGGTAAAACTGAAGATGAAGCTAAAAAAATAGCACCTATTTTACTTGAAGCCCAAGAAATGCTCATAAAATGGGAAGCCAAGGATTCAGAAGTGATGGCATTATGGAAAAAAATGAATGCTTGGGTCTATAAAGGTTTTGATGAAACTTATAAGAATTTGGGTGTCAGTTTTGACAAGAATTATTACGAAAGTGAAACCTATTTACTTGGAAAGCAAGTAGTAGCTGAAGGGCTTAAAAAAAATATATTTTTCAAAAAAGAAGATGGCTCTGTTTGGGTTGATTTATCATCAGATGGTTTGGACGAAAAACTATTGTTACGTGGTGATGGCACTTCTGTTTATATGACCCAAGATATTGGTACAGCTATCAAACGTTTTCAAGATTTTGACATCGACAGTCATATTTATACCGTTGGGAATGAACAAGATTATCATTTTCAAGTCTTATTTTTAATCTTAAAGAAATTGGGTTATGATTGGGCAGATAAATTATATCACTTATCTTATGGTATGGTTGAATTACCGCACGGTAAAATGAAATCACGAGAAGGAACCGTTGTCGATGCCGATGATTTAATGATTGAGATGACCAATACGGCACGCAAAATATCGCAAGAATTGGGTAAATTAGAAGGCTATTCGGATACCGAAAAAGAATCTTTATACCGTATCATTGGATTAGGCGCACTAAAATATTATATTTTAAAAGTCGATCCCAAAAGAACTATTTTATTTGACCCTGAAAAGTCTATCGATTTTTCGGGAAATACCGGACCTTTTATTCAATATACTTATGCACGTATCCAATCTATTTTACGAAGTGCAAAAGATTTGGCTGCAAAAGATTTTGAAATTTCTAAACTGAATTCCAAAGAACGTGAGGTAATTAAGCAATTGGAAATGTTCCCACAAATTATTGCCAATGCCGCTTTGCAACAAAATCCGGGTGTGATTGCTAATTATACCTATGATTTGGTTAAATTGTATAACTCATTTTATCAAGCGATTCCTATTTTGGCAACCGAAAATGAAAATGAGAAAATTTTTAGGGTGAAAATGTCAAAAAAAGTAGGAGAGACCATCAAAAATGCTTTTATGATGTTGGGAATTGACGTGCCGGAAAGAATGTAATTTTTTTTAATGATTTCTTGTAAAAATATCTTAATAAATAATTTTATAAATTTGAAAGATGAATAAATTCTTGTTATTTTTAAGCATCATATTTAGTTTTAATGCTTGTAGTCAGGAATCTAATGTCAAAAAACCACAAAAACCGACAAATATGACTAGCAAAATAAATAAATCGGATTCAGAATGGGAAAAGATTTTAACACCCCAGCAATTCCATATTTTACGTAAAAAAGGAACAGATTTACCCGAAACAGGTGCTTATACGTATCATTTTGATAGTGGTGTGTATAAATGTGCTGCTTGTGGTGCCGTTTTGTTTAAATCTGATAATAAATACGAGAGTCACTGTGGCTGGCCCTCGTTTGATAATGCTGTTAAAGGTGCCATTATTACACAAGCGGATTACACACATAATATGATTCGTACTGAAATTGTATGTGCCAATTGTGGTGGACATCTCGGTCATATTTTTGATGATGGGCCACAAGAAACGACTGGAAAACGTTATTGTGTAAATTCTACTTCTTTAAATTTTATCAAAAAAGATAGTATTCAAAAATAAATGTCTGATAATCAAAACATATCGTTTTCTATTATTGTTCCCGTTTACAATCGTCCGGATGAAGTAGGGGAATTATTAGATAGTTTGGTAGCGCAAACTTATAAAAAATTTGAAGTAATTATTGTAGAAGATGGTTCATCAAAAAAATCAGATAAAATTGCAGAAAGTTTTAAAAATGATTTAAGCATTCAATATTTTTTTAAACAAAATTCTGGTCCCGGACAAAGCAGAAATTATGGTTTGTTGAGGACTAATGGAAATTATTTTGTCATTTTGGATTCCGATGTAATATTGCCCAAACAATATTTTGAAGTTGTCAACAAACACTTATCAACAAATTATGTAGATGCGTATGGTGGCCCAGATACCGCTGCACCAAATTTTAATCTCATGCAAAAATCTATAAATTATGCAATGACATCTGTATTTACAACCGGCGGCATCAGAGGTAGGAGTGAACAAGCAGAAAAATTTCACCCCAGAAGTTTTAATATGGGTATTTCTAAACAAGTTTTTGACAAAACACACGGATTTTCTAAGATGCGTTTTGGCGAAGATATAGATTTTAGTATAAGAATTATGCAATCCGGATTTAAAACAGCTTTGTTTACCGATGCATTTGTATATCACAAACGTCGCAACAGTTTAAAACAATTCTACAAACAAGTATATAACTCAGGGATTGCCCGTATTAATTTGTATAAATTACACCCAAAATCCTTAAAATTAGTACATTTTTTTCCGGCTGCATTTGTATTGGGATTCATATTTAGTATTGTATTTATTTTATTTGGATTTAAATGGTTTTTGCTATTGTATTTATTCTATTTTATAATTATTCTAATCAATGTATTTTGGTTAGAAAAAAGTATAAAATTAGCCTTTTTGTCAGTTTTGACTTCCTTTACAATGTTATGGGGCTATGGTCTTGGTTTTATTACGGCATTTTGGAAAAGAATTGTTTTAAAAAAAGCTGCTTTTGATTCATTTCAAAATTCTTTTTATGATTAATTGACAATTTCTTTATAAATTAATTGTCTGATACATTACAATATTGTTTAATTTTGCAAAAAATAAAATAGATGGAAATAGCATTAGTTGCCCACGATGGCAAAAAACCGGAAATGGTTCGCTTTATTATGGAACACAAAAAAGAATTGCTTCAAAAAAATATTGCAATTGTAGCGACCGGAACAACCGGAAAATATATTGAAGAAACAGGTTTGATAGTTCATAGATATTTATCAGGTCCTTTGGGTGGTGATGCCCAAATTGGTGCGCGGGTTGCAGAAGAAAAAACCAATATGGTTATATTTTTTAGAGATCCTTTGGACAAACATCCGCATGAACCCGATATATCAATGTTGATGCGTCTTTGCGATGTGCATAATGTGCCATTGGCGACCAACCCTGCTACGGCAAATTTGCTTTTTAAGGCAGCTTTTTAAAAAAAAATAGAAATAAAAAAAATGCACTTCAAACGAAGTGCATTTTTTATTTGATAAAATAACTAATTATTTTTTCTCTTCTTTTTTATCATTTCTTGGAGGACGTGGTAATAAAACTTTTCTAGATAATTTCATTTTACCTCTATCCATTCCTAGAAGTTTTACTTTTACTATATCACCTTCTTTTAATTCATCGGTTACTTTTTCTACGCGTTTCCAATCAATTTCAGAGATATGCAATAAACCTTCAGTTCCGGGGGCAATTTCGATAAATGCACCAAAATCTTTAATCGAGGTAATACGACCTTCATAAATTTCACCAACTTCAGGTTCAAAAGTAATGATGTCTATACGATCGAGCACTTTTTGGATTTTATTCATATCCGTACCCATAATTTCAATAAGTCCTTTGCCGTCAACTTCTTCTATAACGATAGTGGTATCGGTATCCTCTTGTAATTGTTGAATATCTTTACCGCCTTTACCAATAACAGCACCAATAAAGTCTTTAGCAATTTCAATTTTGACCATTTTAGGTACAAAATCTTTTACTTGTTTTCTTGGTTCTTCAATACCTTTGGCCATTTGATCCATAATATGCATTCTGCCTTCATTTGCTTGATGCAAAGCTTTTTCAAGAATCTCTCTTTTTAAATCTTTGATTTTAATATCCATTTGACAAGCCGTAATACCATCTTTAGTTCCGGTTACTTTAAAGTCCATATCTCCTAAGTGATCTTCATCACCTAAAATATCGGATAAAACAGCATAATTTTTGGTATCTTCATCATAAATAAGTCCCATTGCTATACCTGAAACTGGTTTTTTGAGTTGAATACCGGCATCCATCAACGCCATTGAACCAGCGCAAACAGTCGCCATAGATGATGAGCCGTTAGATTCTAAAATATCGGATACAATACGAATGGTATAAGGTACATCTTCTGGAATCATTGGTTCCAAAGCACGTTGTGCCAAATGTCCGTGTCCTATTTCTCTACGAGAAGTTCCTCTTAAAGGACGCGCTTCTCCGGTAGAAAAAGGAGGGAAATTATAATGTAAATAGAATTTTTCTTCACTTCTTAAAGTAGCGCCATCAATCATGTTTACTTCACGAGAAGTACCAAGCGTTACAGTAGCAAGTGCTTGTGTTTCACCTCTTGTAAATACAGCAGAACCATGAGCAGAAGGCAAATATCCAGGTTCTACCCAAATATCTCTAATTTCATTGGTTTTTCTACCGTCTAATCTCAAACTTTCGTTTAGGATTAAATCACGAACGGCTTTTTTCATCGTATCATGAAAATATTCCTTCATCATTTTACCAGTTACCGCCAATTCTTCTTCATCAAATTGTGCTAAAAAAGCATCTTTAACTTCATTAAATTTTTCAGTTCTTTCGTGTTTTCCTGTACCTTCTTTGGCAATAGCATATAATTTGTCGTAAGTTTCTTTTTCGACTAATTTTTTTAATGCTTCATCTGCATCGGCACGAGGATAATCTCTTTTGGGTTGCGATTTTGCAACTTGTTCAGCTAATTTCTTTTGTGCTTCAATTTGGATTTTTATAGCTTGATGTGCAAATTCAATTGCTTCAATCATTTCTTCTTCGCTAACTTCTTCCATTTGACCTTCGACCATCGTTACAGAATCTTCTGTACCACCAACCATGAGGTCAATAGTAGCAAATTCGGCATCGGCTAAACTAGGATTGATAACCAAATTGTCATCAATTTTTGCAACTCTTACTTCAGAGATTGGTCCTGCAAAAGGAATATCTGAAATAGATAAAGCTGCAGAAGCAGCCAATCCGGCTAAGGCATCTGCTTGTATATTTTCGTCATGAGACATTAATTGAATCATCACTTGTGTTTCTGCGTGATAATCTTTGGGGAATAATGGTCTTAATACACGATCAACTAATCGCATAACCAAAATTTCTTCGGTACTAGGCCGTCCTTCTCTTTTGAAAAATCCTCCAGGAAATTTACCTGCAGAGGCAAATTTTTCACGGTAATCTAATGTTAAGGGTAAGAAGTCGATGTCTGTTTTAACATCTTTTGAAGCAACAACAGTGGCTAATAGCATGGTGTTGCCCATTCTTACAACGACTGATCCATCAGCTTGTTTGGCAAGTTTTCCTGTTTCGATAGAGATTGTTCTTCCATCGGCTAATTGGATTGTTTCTTTAATGGGTTGTGGTTTCATAATTCTTTAATTTTTTTTCGATTTACCCTATGTAAACCGATCGATAAGTTTAATAAAAAAGGGCAATAAAATTGCCCTTTTGATTGATAAGTGTAAGCTTATTTTCTTAAGCTAAGTTCTTTTACAATTGTTCGATATCTTGCGACATCATTGTTTTTTAGATAGTTTAGAAGACTTCGCCTTTTTCCTACCATCTTGACCAATGCTTTTTCAGTGCTATAGTCATGTCTGTTGTTCTTTAAGTGATTGGTCAAATGATTGATACGGTGTGTAAACAATGCGATTTGTCCTTCGGGTGAACCTGTGTCTTTGTCAGATTTTCCGTACTTTGAAAAGATTTCTTTTTTTACTTCTGGTGTTAAATACATTCCAATATTATTTTTAATGATTATTATGTATGATTTTGAACCGCAAATATAAGAACTTTATTTTAATTAACAAGGCATTAATCTTGAATATTGCCAAATAGTTTTTAAGATTTATAAAAACCTAAAAAACCTCTTGTACGCCACCAAAGTACTTTATAGAGCATAATTGCTTTTTCCCATTGGGTTGTAAAGATATAATATGTTGCTAACACCACTGAAATCAACCATTTGGCAATGACTTTCCAAAATGCGAAAAAACTATATAAAAAACCTTTTTCTGAATGTATTTCTCTGTGTAGCTTACCAATTTCAATAGCTTGATCTTTGATGTAAGCTTTATTAATTTTTTCTTGCGGAATAAAATGCCAAACTACTAAATCATGAAAATAATAAATAGGGATATTTTCTTTTCGAATTCTTTTAAAAAGATCTTTTTCAAAAGTCCCCGGTAAAATAACTGATTTATTATTATTTTTATCCGTAGAGAATTTTCCAATTTTGTCAAAAACATTTTTTGAAATCAACATATTGGCAGCAAAAGGGTGCTTACTCTTTGGAAATTTACTTTTTCTTCCTAAATTTATTTCAACAAAATAAGGCATTATATATTTATAAATCCACGCTGGTTTTTGTATTTCAAAAACAGGCGCTACTTTACCGCCACCCACAACACTATCAGTATTATTGCTAAAATTCTTTTCTAAATCTTCAAAATAGTCTTTATGAAAACTAGCATCATCATCTATAAAAACAAGTAGTGATCCTTTGGCTTCATCAATACCTTTATTCCATGCATATTGGACGCCCTGTCTAGGTTCTTTAAAATACCGAATATCAAATTTTGAATAGGCAGTATTGAATTTATCAATAACTTCTGCTGTGTTATCAGTTGAATTATTATCGATGATTAAAAACTCAAAAAAATCAGGATTAAATTTTTGGGTAATCATACTATGTAGCAACTCTTCTAGCAGTGCTGCACGATTATAAGTAGGTATGACAATACTAAATTTTTTCAATTTTTATAGTGTTTTATTTTGCAAATATACTTATTGTTTTTCTTTTTTCATCAAAAAATAGATACCAATAATTGTTAAAAATAAAAAACTGATAAATGAAATGAGGGAAATAGTGCCTCCGGTTTTAACTATTTGTGGTTTAAAAACAAAGCTAATTTGGTGGTTGCCTGCCGGAACAATTAAACCTCTCAAGCTGTAATTTACCTTATAAATTCTAACCGGTTTATTGTCGACAAAAGCTTTCCAACCATCTTTATAATAGTTTTCAGAAAATACGGCAAAGCCTTTTTGTATATTTTTTGATTTATATACCAATTTTTCAGGATGATAACTAGTTAAAGCAATATTTGAAATGCTATCTTTATATATTTCAAAATTTAAGTCTTCTTGATATTTTTTTTGAAGAATTGCCGTGTTTTTGGTGTTTATACTATCCAACTTTAATATTTCCTGATTTTCATTATTGACAAAATCAAGCTGTTTGACAAACCAAGCATTGCCATTGGCATCCGGATTAACTTGAAAACTTGTTTGTTTTTCATTGGGCACAATCAAATATTTTATATTATACATATTTAATATATTTGGATTTATATTTTTGGATAGATAAAAATCAAATAAATCTTGAATACGCCTAGGTTTTGCGGCATGATAACCACCTAATTGCTTGTGAGAATAGGAGGTGAGCCCATCGGTTAACGGATTGCGGGTGAAATTTAAAACCCTATAATATGTTTTGTCCTTTAAAATTTCTTTGTCGATAGGAGAAGCTGTAAATACACCACTGTAATAGTCGTCACTAACAAAACTATCTTCGTTTACATATCTTTTGTCAACACCAACCAAATCAAATAAAATCAGTAGCCCAATAGAAATATAGAGCGCATTAGCTTTTAATTTATTCTTAATAAATAAATAGAGTAATCCAGCTGTCATTACAATAAATAGTAACGACCGTAAACTGTCGTTAAACAACATAGACTGGCGGTCGGCAATCAAAGCGTCTAATAAACCATATTGGTTGTAATAACTGTCCATGCTGCTTGAAAAATCGAAAATTGAATTGCCAAAGAGCATAAAAAAGATAATAATCCCTGCAAAAATTGAACTAACAAAGTATAATTTTTTTTGTTTTTCAACAAGGGTTTTATCAGCAGTAATAAAATTATATAATCCCAAAACAGCTAATACCGGAACAAGAAATTCAACGATTACTTGTATGGATGAAACGGCTCGAAATTTATTATAAAGTGGTATATAATCGATAAAGAAATTTGTTAAGAAATTCAAATTTTTTCCCCAGGAAAGTAACAATGCAAAAATAATGGCAGAAACAATCCATTTTTTTTGTTTGCCATTGTAAAAGAAAAGTCCTAAAAAAGCCAAGAAAATTATGACAGCTCCTAAATAAGCAGGTGCTGCAACAATAGGCTGTTTGCCCCAATAAGTAGCGCTATGACTTACAAAATCTTTAGCTTGCAAATCACTTGCGCCTTTATCTTTAAGCGCTTCGTATAAGTGAGAATTTTCATCGAGTTTCTCACTGTTGCTACCCCCCATAAATCTAGGAATTAACAAATTTAATGTTTCGGGAATACCATAGCTATATTCAGTGATATAATCTTTGGATAAACCATCTTGTTTACTTGTTTTTTTGCTTCCATCCGGATTAATGTTAATAATGCTACTACCACGAATACTATGTTTTACGTATTGTCGGGCAGGTAAAATATTGGTAGCGTTCATTCCCAAAGCCAAAAATGCTGCAACCAACAGTAATCCCAATTCTTTAAAAAAACTATTTAATTGCTTATTTTTATAAGCATCAATCAAATAAAAAAAACCTAAAAACAATACCACAAACATTAAATAATAAGTCATTTGGTAATGCTTAGTATTTATTTCTAAAGCGACGGCTAAGGTCGTCAGTATAAAACCCAGAATCAATTTTTTTCGCTCAAACACCAGTAAAATTCCGGCGATAACCAATGGAAAATATGCAATTGCACGAACTTTTGCCAAATGTCCAACGCCAATAATAATTATGTAATAGGTTGAAAATCCAAAAGCCAAACTTCCCAAAATGGCAATTTTCCAATCAATTTTCATCACCAACATCAAAATATAGAAAGAAATAAAATATAGGAATAAAAAATTTGCCGGTCTTGGTAAAAAACTCAACACTTTATTGATATTTAATACATAATCATTAGGGAAACCAGTTCCTACCAAATAAGTCGGCATTCCACCAAAAGTAGCATTTGTCCAGTAAATATCATGATTTTCTTTTTCCTTATAGGTTTCGCGTTCATGTTCCATACCTTTTGACTGTACAATATCGCTTTGATTCAATACTTTGCCTTGTAATATTGGGCTAAAATATATTAAGGGAATGATGATAAATAATGCAAGTGCCAATAAATGTGGTATAGATTTAGAAATATTAATTTTCATATGTTTGTTGTTTAATAATTGAAATCATAAAGACCTATTTTCAGGATTAATGACTATCATTTTATGAGATATGTAATTATAAAATGTAAAAATAGCAAAAATTAATGAAAATAGATTAGACATTATTATGTATCGAATATATTTTATATTTTTACGCTAAAATTAATTGTATGCGTGTCGTTATTCAAAGGGTTACAGAAGCAAGTGTAAGCGTTGAAAACCAAGTAATTGGTGAAATTGGTTATGGTTTGATGATACTTTTGGGTATTGAAAATGACGATACCCAAGAAGATATTGATTGGTTGGTACACAAAATTAAAAATTTGCGTATTTTTAACGACGACAACGAAATTATGAATAAATCATTGCTTGATGTTCAAGGTGAATTGCTTATTATCAGCCAGTTTACGTTGCATGCCAAAACCAAAAAAGGACACAGACCTTCATATATTCACGCCGCAAAACCCGGCATTGCCATTCCTTTATACGAGCAATTTATTAAAACATTTTCTAAAGCGATACCTTCAAAAGTAGCTAGTGGACAATTTGGTGCTATGATGGATGTTTCATTGGTTAATCAGGGTCCTGTAACCATCTTAATCGATACAAAAAATAAGGAATAAAAAACTGTTAATTATAAATCAAAAACAAAAACTTTTTCAGGATCATAATACAAGCTAGCATTTGAGGTATATAATGGACTTTCAAAATTATTGGTAAATAAACCACCAGTTCCCAAACCTTGAGGTAGATTAACACCAAGATTATAAGTAAATTGGGCAATTGCATTCAATCCAATATTACTCTCAAGTGCGGACGTAATCCACCAATTAATATCTGCATTTTGTGCCGCATTTATCCAAGATTTAGTACCTACAAAACCACCATGAAGTGCCGGTTTTAAAATGATGTATTGTGGATTAATCGTTTTTAAAAAGTTTTTTTTGTTAAATAGATGATTATATCCAATTAATTCTTCATCCAAAGCAATAGGAATAGGTGATTGCGCACATAAATCTTTCATCGCTTCTATTTGTCCTGCTTTTATGGGTTGTTCTATAGAATGAATATCGTAATCAGATAATTTTTTAAGTTTTTCTAAACTTTCAGACACAGAAAATGCACCATTTGCATCAAGGCGAATCGTGATGTTATCATACTTAAATTTATTTCTAATAAAATTTAATAAATTGATTTCATCTTCAAAATTTATAGCGCCTATTTTTAGTTTTATAACCGAATATCCAGCCGAAATTTTATCTTTAATTTGTTGCAACATAAAATTTTTATCGCCCATCCACACCAATCCATTTATGGGAATATTTGCTTTTCCTTGCGTAAAATCAGAAGGATATAAACAAAAAGGCTGCTCGTTTTCCATCGAAATTAATGCTTGCTCCAAACCAAAAATAATAGAAGGATAGTCGCGTAAAAAATCTAATAATTTTGCTTTTGGTAAATTGATATTTTGAACAAGCCAAAGTAATTTTTCCTCATAATCAGGTTTATCGTCAATGCTTAAACCTCTAAACAAAGCACATTCTCCAACATATTTTTTTCCTTCTTTCTCAAGAATTAAAAAATAAGTTTCTTTGGTTTGCAATACACCTCTAGAAGTACCAGCAGGACGTTTAAATTGCAATAAATATTTAAAATAAGTAGCTTTCATTAGAAAAAATATGGATTTGTCAAAATAAATTCAATACAATAATTAACTTATTCAGCATCTTCCGATTGGTCATTTTTTTCAAGCTTATCATCTTTTTTCTTTTTCTTACCACTGAATTCTAATTTGTACACAACATAACCAAAACCGACGGCTAAGTGAAGCATTACTACAATAAATAAAATATTGGCTAAAGTCATAAATAGGATTTTTACAAAAAACACTTAAAATCTTATTAAACAAAAAAAATAAGTCTTATACAATTAAAAGTGTAATGTTATTAGGCAAAAATAAGTAAAATCTTTAGACCAATAAAAAATAATTACTTTTTCTTGTTTGTCATCAATAAGCTTCATAATTCATTTATATTGAAGTATTTACAATTTCACATAATTAATGAATTTTCAAACTTTTTATCAAAGCTTAAACAATTATTTTAAAAATCAATTTCAATACTAATAGGGCAGTGGTCAGCACCCAAAATATCTTTATGGATTATAAAATTGCTTATTTTATCAATAATACGATTGCTTACCAAAAAGTAATCAATGCGCCAGCCCGTATTTTTTGCACGCGCATTAAAACGATAACTCCAATAAGTATAAGCCACTTCATCGGGATGTAAATGCCTAAATACATCGGTAAAACCATTTTTTAATAGATGTGTCATTCCGTCGATTTCTACTTGTGTATAGCCGGCTGTTTTATTGTAATTTGATTTATCATTTTTTAAGTCAATTGCTTGGTGTGCCACATTCAAATCACCCATCAAAATGACCGGTTTTTGTAAATCCAATTGCTTTATATAAGATTCAAAATCCGCATTCCACTCCTTTTTATAATCCAAACGTTTAAGACCTTGCCCGGCATTGGGTGTGTAAACATTCACTAAGAAAAAATCTTGATATTCCGCTGTGATAACACGTCCTTCATTATCGTGTTGGGATATTTGCATTCCATAAAAAATCTTAATCGGTTCATTTTTACTGATTAATGCCGTTCCGGAATAGCCCTTTTTATCAGCTTGATTGGGATAAATAAGATATGAATCTTGTAAAAAATTTAAAGCCAATTTTACTTCATTAATTTGTGCTTTTGTTTCTTGCAAACCCATAATATCAGGCTGAATCAATTGAAAATTTTGTTCAAAATCTTTTTTGACAATTGCTCTGACACCGTTAACATTCCAAGAAGTAATTTTCATACATTTATTTTTTACAAATGTACAAAATCCCTTTAGAAATATTTTTTTAAAACATGTATTTCACTATAAAAAAATGGACATTAACAATGTTTTAACTACAAGACATGACAATATATTAATTTTATCAATATATTTGAAAGCAGATTAAACCAATAAAAGAAATTGAAGTCTAATTATAAAAAAATATATGAAAACTCTTAAAATACTATTCTTATTTAGTTTCTTAATGTTAAATTCTATGCTTTTTGCACAAACACAATGGCGTGTTGTTTACCAGTATAAAAAAGTTGATACCGAAGAAAGCAAAAAAAGAGCAGATTCTATGATGAAAGCACGTCCTGAGTTTGCAGAAATGTTTAATAAATTTAGCAAACAAGCTGCAAACAAAATATATATTATGCATCTTAATAAAAACGAATCTGTTTTTAAAGAAGAAGAAAAATTGGACAAACCGCTTCCTTCGAGAGGTATTAGGTTTATGCAAGATGCCGGTAAATTATTGTACAAAAACCTTTCTGAAAATACCTTTATGTTATTGCGAAACAGTTTTAATGAAATATATCGCATTAGTGATACATTGCCTAATTATCATTGGAAAATTACTAAGAATTCTAAACCGATAGGACAGTATATTGCCATTCAAGCAATAGGAGAAACATTTGTAAAGAGAAGGGATGGTAAACAAAATAAAGTTGAAGTAATGGCTTGGTTTACGCCACAAATTCCCATTGGAAACGGTCCGGAAAAATATAGTGGATTGCCTGGTTTAATACTTGAATTAAAAGCAGATAGAGACGTTTATCTTGCCAAGGAAATTATCGTAAATCCAAAAGATAAAATCGATATTAAAGCCCCCACGGAAGGAAAAATAGTGAGTCAAGAAGATTTTGATAAGCAAGTAGCCGAACAAATAAAGAAAATGCGTGAGATGCGAAAAAGTTATCGAAAAAGAAGAAATGGACGGCATCGTTAATTTGTAGTTATAATAATTTTACTTAACCAACCACAATACACCATAAAACATTCAAATAATGATGAAACAACTTTTACTTATTATCAGTTTGGTAATGTTTATAAATATATATGCACAAGATGTAAAATTTTATGGAATGGTTACGGATAGTATCGGCAACCCATTAGTTTCAGCAAGTTTGGTAGCTGCTAACGCACAAACCAAGGCATTTCAAGGCTATAGCATTACAGATGAAAAGGGTTATTTTGAAATATTACTAAAACAAAATGCTTTGTATGTAGTTAAAATTACCTTTATGGGCTATCAATCAGTTTTAGATAAAGTTAATACACAAGCGCAAAATATTGTCAAAAAATATGTTTTAAAAGAAGATAAACAACAACTCGCTGGTGTAGAACTCAAGTATGAAATGCCCGTAAGCATCAAAGGAGATACCATTTCTTATAGCGCTGATGCATTTACCACCGGTAACGAAAAAAAACTAAAAGATGTGCTTAAAAAAGTGCCGGGTGTTGAAGTAGATACTGATGGTACGGTAAAAGTAGAAGGTAAGGAAGTCAAAAAAGTGCTGGTAGAAGGCAAGGAATTCTTTGGTGGTGATTCAAAATTAGCAGCTAAAAATATACCAGCAAATGCCGTTAAAAAAATTCAAGTTTTACGTAATTATAACGAAAATAGTCAGACAAAAAGATTTGAAGACAATCAAGATAGTTATGCTATAAATATTAAATTAAAAGAAGGTAAAAAGAATTTTTGGTTTGGTGAAATGTCAGCCGGAGGTGGGTATAAAGATCGATATTTATTTCATCCAAAACTATTTTATTACAGCAAAAAAAATACGTACAATATATTATTAGATGCTAATAATATTGGAACGGTTCCTATGACTTGGCGTGATTATTATAAGTTTACAGGCAGTTTTATTAATTTATTTAGAAGAAGTGGTTCTAATAAGAACAGTAATGACAATGTATTGGGTATTTCTTTACGACAAAATGATCAGGCAAAAGCTACTACCTCAAAATTTGGCGCTTTTAATTTTAACAATCAAGTTAGCAACAGCCTAAATCTTAAAGGATTTTTAATCCTAAATGCGGCAACTACAGATATGTTGACGGAAACAAAAAAGGATTATACTCAAAACAATATTCACGAAATTTCAGAGGAAAACACGTACCAAGATACTAAATTGATTATTGGTAAAATTACCACTTCTTATGATCCAAATCCCAACTTTTCACTAAAATATAATTTTTTAGCAAAAAAATCATTTTTAGAAGAAAGCGATAGCCAAGTATCTAATATAAGAGCCAATAATACAACGCAAAACAAACAAGAACCTTTTAGTTTAGATCAAAATTTAGAAATTTTTAAAACCCTCAAAAACGAAAACTTAATTTCTTTTGCATTACAATATAAAAATGACCAAGACCAACCCTTTTTTGAAGCCATATCAACCGATGAATTTTTTGCGACTTCATCTTTGATAAATATGCAACCACAACAAACTTTTGATTTGCTGCAAAATAAATCGTCTAATAATAAGCAAGTTAATTCGTTGTTTGATTATTATTATGTTCTCAATGCTGTTAGCCATCTCGATTTTTCTATTGGGAATGAATATAGCAATCAAAGATATGATTCGTTCATGCAACAAAAATTAGATAATGGTTTTTACAACAATTTTGATAACCTACAATTACAAAACAACGCGCATTATACATATGCAGATTTTTTTGCAGGTTTGCATTACAAATTAAAGTGGCATAAAATGATTATTACACCGGGCGCAAATTTGCATTACTACGCTTTAGACAATGAACAATATCAAGTTCCCAATAAAGAAACTTTGGTAAGTTTATTACCTGACTTGGCTATTAATTATAGGTTTAAACAATCAATAAGTTTAAACTTTAATTATAGTTTAAGCAATACTTTTTCAGACATAACCAAATATATACAAGGCTATGTTTTAAGTAATTTTAACAGCTTAGAAGCTGGTAATCCAGATATAAAAAATGTATATAAACATAATTTTAGTTTAAATTATTCTGAATTTAATATGCTTAAATTCAAGCATTTATTTGGCAGACTAAGTTATACACACGCTATTAATCCTATAAAAAACACGACAAGAATTGAACAAACAGATTTTATTTCATATCCGATTAACATCAATCATGCTGATGACAATTTATCTGGTTCAATTGGGTTGGGTCGTCGTTATGTCAAATGGCAATATCGATTGAGCGGGGGTATTAACTGGATGAAGTATTATAGCAAAATAAATGACCAAGAACTATCTTCTACATCTTTATCACAAAATTATAACAGTAAAATAAGCAGTAATTTTGAAGGTTTTTTCAATTTTGATATTGGTTATAAAATCAGTTTGAACAAGTTTGACAATATGTTGAGAAATACATTGTACATAACCGATCAACCCTACGCAAACATAGAGTTTAGTCTATTTGACCAACAATTATTGTTAAGTCTTGATTATAATTATTACAATTATCGCGACCAACAAAATACCACACATAATAAGTATGCATTTATGGATACAAAATTGTATTATCAAACCAAAGGAAGTCAATGGGAATTTGTGCTAACTGGAACCAATTTATTAAGCACACTTACGTTAAATAAAGAAAATTTAACCGATTTATATATTGCCACTTCAAAATATTATGTCCAACCCAATTATTGGCTTTTAACTGTGAAATATAATTTGTAAATTTGTATTATGTTTAGAGGACTTTTAATAATTAGTTCAAATCAAGACTCTCATAAAATTTTGTAGTCAAATAAAATTTGTGAGACATATCGAGATACGTTGAAATAGATTTTGTGCAGCATACGAAATATTTATGAAAGCCCCTTAATAACAATTAGTCTAAATATATGTCAAAAATTCCAATTTATCTGATGCCCGGAATGGCAGCAAGTCCTGCTATATTTGATGGATTGCATTTTCCTGAAAAATACGATGTTCATTATCTCGAATGGATAATACCTTTTGACGATGAGCCACTTACAGCTTACACCAACAGGATTATTAAACAACAAATTAAAGAAGAAAATCCTATTTTGTTAGGTGTTTCTTTTGGCGGCATTATTGTACAAGAAATAGCTAAGCAAATTCGGGTACGTAAATTAATTTTAATTTCTACGATTAAAACGCATAAAGAATTTCAATCTTTCTATAAAAATGCAAAAAAATTCAAATTATACAGATTTTTTCCTTCCAAACTAATGCATCATATTGATTTTTTGGAGAAAATAGCTTTTACAAAAAGATTAAAAAAGCGAATGAAAATGTACAAAAAATATATGTTCGTGGACAATCCAAAATATCTTGACTGGTCATTAAGAGCTATATTGAATTGGGAACAAGATACTTATCTCGGTAATTTTGTTCACATACAAGGAGAAAAAGATAGGGTATTTCCAGTAAAAAACATTCTTGATCCAAAAATAATTATAAAAGGAGGGCGACACACCATGATTCTTACAAAAGCAAGATGGTTTAACAAGTATTTACCGGAATTATTAAGCAGTTAATCACATTCCCAAATCCATTGAGATATTGGAAATTTTTCTTTTCTATACGAATAATGCCACCATTCTGTTCGAATAGGTTCTAAATCATATTTCTGCATCAATTCTCTTAAAAATTTTCTGTTTTCCAACACCTTTTTAGGTAAATTGATATAGTCTTGATGGGCTTTTTTGCCAAAATAATCAAATACAGTACCCATATCTAATTCTTGCCCTTTTTCATCGACAATCGTTAGATCAACAGCTACTCCTCGATTGTGCATAGAACCAGTTTTTGGATTGGCAACATAACTCGGATTGGGCTTAATTTTCCACAATGCTTGTTGCACTTTTCCCGGACGATAACAATCAAAAAACTTTAAACCAAAATGCTTTTTTTGCAATTCTTTTTGAATTTTCAATAAGCGATCCGCTACTTTTTTTCTAACAAAACACTTAGAACAAGGATACATTTTTTGATGCGTAAAATTATTAGTAGTTGCGTAGCGAATATCAAATAAAAAAGTGCTATCCAAATCTTTTAAAGAAACCCATCCCGGGTGTTTGTCAATATGCTGTTTAGAAGTTTTGACATTCTTATGGATAAGTTTTTTATCAGATGGTTTTTGTTTACAATTTACAAACAAAAATATCCATAAAAATAGATAATAATAGTGAAAATTCCTCATTTGTTTTGTTGTTGTTGATTACAAAATAAACAGTTCATTCAAAGAAAAATACTGTCAAATAAACTTTGACGCCAAGGTCAATTCACAAATATAGGTATAAAAAGACAAATCAACAGTGCATTCGTCATTTAAAAATCATTCAAAAAATTGTATATTAGCAGTCGATCAAAATTTATAAAAAAAATGATGCAAGAAAAAGCCATATATCAGCCCAAAAATAAAGTTAGAATTATTACCGCTGCTTCGTTATTTGATGGGCACGATGCCGCCATTAATATTATGCGTCGTCTGATCCAACGCACCGGGACAGAAGTCATTCATTTAGGACACAATAGGAGTGTAGATGAAATTGTAAATACAGCCATTCAAGAAGACGCAAACGCCATAGCCATAACATCTTATCAAGGAGGACATACCGAATTTTTAAAATATATGTATGATTTATTAAAAGAACGAAATGCTGGCCATGTCAAAATATTTGCAGGTGGTGGAGGCACTATTTTACCCGAAGAAGTTACAGATTTAGAGAACTATGGCATTATTAAAATTTATACCCCTGATGATGGACGTACAATGGGTTTACAAGGTATGATTAACCATCTCGTAGAAAATGCTGATTTTGCTACCGGAGAAGATATATCTGTCCATAATCCGACAGATTTGCTTAAAAAAAATGATCGGAAATTAGCGGAAAGTATTTCTGCAGCAGAAAATTATCCCAAATTACACAAAGCATTATTAGACGAAATAAAATCAAATGCTGCAGATAAAAAATTACCTATATTGGGTATTACAGGAACAGGAGGGGCTGGAAAATCATCTTTGGTCGATGAATTGGTGCGTCGTTTTTTAAATGAATATCCCGATAAAAATATTGCAATTATCTCTGTTGATCCAACAAAAAAACGAACCGGAGGCGCTTTATTGGGCGACCGTATCCGTATGAATTCTATTAACAATCCCAATGTTTATATGCGTTCTATGGCTACACGTGCCAGCAATGTTTCATTGTCAGAATCGGTACAAGACGCTTTAGACATTGTTAAAAATGCCAATTTTGATTTAATTATATTAGAAACATCAGGTATTGGACAATCCGATACGCAAATTGTAGATTATGCCGATGTTAATATGTATGTAATGACACCCGAATACGGTGCAGCTACACAATTAGAAAAAATAGATATGTTGGATTATGCCGATATTATCGCCCTAAACAAATTTGACAAACGTGGCGCCTTAGATGCACTAAGAGATGTTAAAAAACAGTACCAACGCAATCATAATAATTGGGAGGTAGATGTAGAAAATATGCCGGTTTTTGGCACTGTAGCTTCACAATTTAACGATCCTGGCGTCAATAAATTATACAAAGAGCTCATTCACTTAATAAACGAGAAAACCCATTCAAAATTTGCCATGAATTTTAAAGCAAAAAACGAAATAACAGATAAACAATTTATCATTCCGCCCCAGCGGGTTCGTTATTTGTCCGAAATTGTTGAAAACAACAGAAAATACCACGAATGGGCTGATAAACAAGCAGATATTGCGCAACAATTGTATGCCATTTACAAAACAATTGAAACCTTGGCAATAAGTCCCAAACTGCATAAATATGGCATTGATGATGAAATCATAAGCATTTGTCAAAACGATGAAAAAAAACAAACAATTCAATTACTTTTAAAGGAATTTGATAGCATTAAAATGAACTTTCATCCCGAAAATTGGCAAAAAATATTAGAATGGCCAGAAAAAGTCAATAAATATAAAAATCCGGTTTATACATTTAAAGTCAGGGACAAAGAAATTAATATTGATACACACACCGAAACGCTTTCGCACTTACAAATCCCTAAAATTTCATTGCCAAGCTATAAAGCTTGGGGTGATCTAATCAAATGGATTTTAAAAGAAAATGTGCCTGGAGAATTTCCTTTTGCTGCTGGCTTGTATCCTTTTAAAAGAACAGGAGAAGACCCTACACGGATGTTTGCTGGCGAAGGAACCCCCGAGCGCACCAACAGACGTTTTCATTATGTCAGTTTGGGTATGCCCGCCAAGCGTTTATCTACGGCTTTTGACAGTGTAACACTTTATGGAAACGATCCCGGAAAACGGCCTGATATTTATGGAAAAATCGGTAACTCGGGTGTGTCCATCTGTTGTTTAGACGATGCCAAAAAACTGTATTCCGGTTTTGATTTAACCGATCCAAAAACTTCAGTTTCAATGACGATTAATGGACCAGCGCCTATGATGTTGGCATTTTTTATGAATGTAGCCATCGATCAGAATATTGAAAAGTATTTGAAAAACAAGAACTTAACGCATTTTGTTGAAGTAAAACTCAAAGAAAAATATGATGACAAAGGAATTGAACGTCCGGCTTATAATGGCAATTTGCCCGAAGGAAACAATGGATTGGGTCTCTTGCTTTTAGGGCTTACCGGCGATGAACTCGTTGATAGAGAAGTATATGATAAAATCAAATATGAAACTATTGCACAAGTACGTGGAACCATTCAAGCCGATATTTTAAAAGAAGATCAAGCGCAAAATACTTGTATATTTTCAACGGAATTTTCACTGCGATTAATGGGCGATATTCAGGAATATTTTATCGAAAAAAATATTAGAAATTTTTATTCAGTTTCTATTTCCGGATATCATATTGCCGAAGCAGGTGCCAATCCTATTACGCAATTGGCTTTTACTTTGGCTAACGGATTTACTTATGTAGAATATTACCTATCTAGGGGAATGGATATCAATAAGTTTGCACCTAACTTATCTTTTTTCTTTTCTAATGGAATGGATGCAGAATATGCCGTTATTGGCAGGGTAGCACGACGTATTTGGGCTAAAGCAATGAAAGAAAAATATGGCGCAAATACACGTTCTCAAATGCTTAAATATCATATTCAAACCAGTGGACGCTCCTTGCATGCACAAGAAATTGATTTTAACGACATTCGCACCACTTTACAAGCATTATATGCCATTTATGACAACACAAATTCATTGCATACCAACGCTTATGATGAAGCCATTACCACCCCAACTGAAGAAAGTGTACGAAGGGCAATGGCTATACAGTTAATTATTAATAAAGAATTAGGATTGGCAAAAAATGAAAATCCAATACAAGGAAGTTTTATCATTGAAGAATTAACAGATTTGGTCGAAGAAGCTATTTATGCAGAATTTGATAGGATAACAGAACGTGGCGGCGTCTTAGGTGCTATGGAAACGATGTACCAACGCAGTAAAATACAAGAAGAAAGTTTGTATTACGAAACCTTAAAACACACTGGTAAATTACCGATTATTGGCGTTAATACTTTTTTGGGTAAGGAGGGAAGCAAAACACAAATTCCCGGTGAAATCATACGTGCTACTGAAATTGAAAAACAACAACAAATAAATACCGTTACAAAGCTTTATAAAACTTATGAAACATTAGCTGATGAAAGCTTTAAAAAAATTCAAGATGCTGCCATTCACAACCATAATATCTTTGAAGCTTTAATGGAGGCATCAAAAATATCATCTTTAGGACAAATGACTGCTGCATTATTTGAAGTTGGTGGACAATACCGAAGAAATATGTAAATTTTAACATTTTTAACTTAATATTATTATAAAATATGAATTGATTAAGCAATATTTATTTATCGATTAACATATTTTATTATATATTTTTTTGTCCCAGTATTTAGTTTATTTTTGTAGAACATTTTTTAAACGAGCAGATAGATGAATGCGGAACAAATAAAATATATTATTGGCTTTTTTATTGTAGCATTGGCTGCATATCAAATTGCAAAATTTTTTCAAAAAAAGATACTCTTTCCGCTTATTACAGGACTAATATTAACCGGTATTTTGGTCGGAAATTCTTTTTTAGAATTTATTCCCGAACACGCATTACCCAAACTAAGTTTTCTAAATGAAATAGCACTTGCTATTATTGCTTTTTCTGCCGGCGCTGAACTACATCTTGAGGAGTTGCGTGGCAGAATGAAGAGTATAAAATGGATGACAATAGGTCAATTATTTTTCACCTTTGTTTTTAGTGGAATAGCGGTATTTTTTCTAGCAGATTTTATTCCTTTTATGAATGGAATGGATTTTAGCATCAAAATAGCTATTTCATTGTTATTTGCAATTATTTTTATTGCACGTTCGCCTTCATCAGCAATTGCTGTAATAAATGAATTGCGCGCCCGTGGTCCTTTTGTTAAAACAGCTATGGGTGTTACAGTGGTAAAAGATGTGCTCGTCATTGTTTTATTTGCCATTGTATTTGCTATTTCTAAAACCGTCATAAATAATGAACCTTTAAATTTTATGTTCTTATTTGTGTTACTTATTGAAATTTCAGTTTCAATAATTGTATTTGGTTATATTTTTGGTCAAATTTTAAAACTATTATTAAAAACATCTTTACATTTTAATTATAAAGCAGCAATCATAGTTGTGATTGGTTACAGCATTTATTTATTAGATCATTTTGTACAATATCAAGCAAATGAATGGGGATTTCATTTTCAATTAGAACCTTTATTAATTGCAATTTTCGCAAGTTTTTATATCACCAATTACACAAAATTAAATCACGAATTTGAGGATATTATTTTCAAAATAAGTCCATATATCTACATAATCTTCTTTACGCTTACCGGAGCGAGTTTGTCCATACAAGTATTAATCGATGTATTTGATATTGCCATAGTGTTGTTTTTTGTCAGAATTATTACCCTTATTATGGGTGGATATTTTGGTGTTTGGGCGGCAAAAGATTCAAAAAAGTTTTATAAAATCGCTTGGATGCCCTATATTACCCAAGCTGGTGTGGCAATAGGTTTAACCACTATGATTTCTGATGCTTTTCCTAGCTGGGGCAACGAATTTGAAACGATTATAATTGCGATTATTGTGATTAATCAAATTATTGGTCCACCAGTTTTTAAATGGGCCATAAAATACGCAGGCGAAGCACATAATAAACAAGAGTTTCACGATGAAGATACACGTCTTTGCGTTGTTATTTTTAGTCTTGATCCTACCTCGCATGCCTTGGCGCTTAATCTAAAACAAAAGCAATGGGAAGTTAAAATTATTACGACTCAGGCAAATCATATTATAGAAGATATTGAAGTCGTTACCATACCCGAATATAATTTAGAAAATATTTCAAAACTAGATTTAGGAACGCCGGACAGTGTGGTTTTACTCTATCCTGATGATGAAAGAAATTTTGAAATTGCAGAATGGATTTATGAAAGCATTGGTTCACCCAATATTATTACCCGATTAAATTTGGGTAGTTTTTCACATAAATTTGAAGAAATTGGCGTTAGAATTATCGAACCCACTGCTGCCATGGTTAATTTATTGGATCATATGGTGCGCGCGCCCGAAGCCACTAATATCTTACTTGGTTTGGACAAAAATCAAGATACTATTGATATAGAAGTGCTAAATAAAGATTTTTTTGGTTTACGTATCAGAGATTTACATTTGCCACAAGATGTAATTATTTTATCTCTAAAACGAAAAGGAAACACTGTAATTACACACGGATACACACAACTGCGTTTGGGTGATATTCTTACATTTGTAGGAAGTAAAAAAAGTTTAGAAGAATTAAGTGTACGTTTTAAATATTAGTAATTTTTTTATAAAATAATAAAATGTTAGGACTCAAATCAAATGCTTTAGAACAATGGTCAAAACAGGTTGATTATCAAGCCAAATTAATCGATTTATTTGGTACAAAAACACAATTTTATGGATAAACCCATTCACATATCTATTTTGGGTGGGGGCAATGTTGCTACACATTTGGCAAGAAAATATTCAAATATGCCAGAAATTGTATTGCAACAAATCTATAACCGGCATCTTGACAAAATACTTGAATTTAAAAGTGTTACTGATATTATTGATGATTTATCACAATTAAAAGAAGCTGATATTTTTATTATTGCCATTAACGATGATGCTATACAAAACTTTTCAAAACAACTTACAAAATTTAATAATACGTTGATTGTGCATACGTCAGGGAGTATAAATATCAATGATTTACAAGTGTTGCGCAAAGGCGTTTTTTATCCATTTCAAAGTTTTTCAAAAGATAAAAAGCAACTTGATTTTATTAATATTCCGATTTTGATAGAAGCAATTTTCAAAAAAGATGAAAAATTACTCTTAAAATTAGGCAAAACGATTTCAAATAAAGTATTGGTAGCCAATAGTGAACAAAGAATGAGTTTGCATATAGGTGGGGTTTTTGTTGCCAATTTTGTCAATCATTTGTATTTTCAAGGACAGGAATTGCTCAAATCGCATAAGCTACCGTATAATTTACTTAAACCTTTGATACAAGAAGTAGCGGATAAAGCCATTACAATGTCTCCCAAAAAAGCACAAACCGGACCTGCCATGAGAAATGACCAACAAATAATAAAAAAGCATTTAGATTTTTTAAAAGACAAGCCACAACAACAAATATATAAATTGTTAAGCGATTCTATTTTAAATACTTACAGCAATTCTAATGAAGAAAAATCTTAAATAATTTTCAAATAAATAATAAATCGATAATTTTACGTATCCGACAAATAATATAAAAATAAATATATGAAAAAGAACAATTTAGAAAATAGTTACAAAAAAAAACTTAATCATATCACCACCTTTATTTTTGATATTGACGGCGTGTTAACAGATGGAAAAGTATATATCACATCAGATAATGAATTGACACGTCCTATGCATACCAAAGATGGTTTTGCCATTAAAACAGCTATAAAAAAAGGTTATAAAGTTGCCATTATTTCAGGTGCTAAAGACGAAAACGTTATCAAGCGTTTAAAATATTTGAATATTGAAGATATTTATATCAAAATCGACGATAAACTAACCGTTTATGAAACTTTATTAGAAAAATACAATCTCAAACACGAAGAAATATTATATATGGGCGATGACATTCCCGATTTGCCATTATTGCGTAGGGTAGGGCTATCTGCTTGTCCACGTGATGCCGTACAAGAAGTCTTAGAAGTAGTAGATTATATTTCGCATAAAAAAGGGGGGCATACCTGTGTTAGAGATTTAATTGAACAGGTCTTGCGCGTACAAGGAAAATGGACTTTTGATATGAATCGTAACGATGTGGCAGCCAACTAATTTTTTTAAACTCATACGCTGGAAAAACATATTGATTTATATATTGTTAACTTGTTTGATTTATTATAAATTTTTATGGTCTAATGATGTTTCTTTTTTTGAATACGCTATATTGAGTAGTATCATCGTGCTTTTTGGTGCAGCTGGAAATATTCAAAATAATATCTTAGATTTTAAACTTGATCAACAAAAAAATCAATTTATAAATTTTGATAAAAAACGATACGCAAGCGTTTATTATTTATTATTAAGCATTGGTGTTTTACTAACAATTTTTTTATCACTTTACGTAGAATCATACGTGATATTTTTATCATTAGCAAGTTTTCCCATCTTATTAAACCTATATAATTTTAGCTTAAAAAAATATGCACTTATTGGAAATCTTATCGTTGCATTTTTGACGTCATTTGCTATTTTCGTTGGATTATTTCATTTTTCAAATACTTATTTTTGGGATACGCATAAAGCATTATTCAACTTTTATTTTGTCATGGCATTTATATTAAATTTGATGCGCGAGTTGGTTAAAGATATGGAAGATATGCCTATTGACAAACAATTCAACTATCACACATTACCCATTATTAGTTTAAAAATCAGCAAATTAGTTTATGTTTTTTATGTTATACTATTTATTCTTGCTTTTTACTACTTTAGAATAATTTTTGATAAAATTTTATTGGTCTATCTTTTTATAGCAACAATATTCCCCGTTATTTTTAGTTTACGATTTTTGCAAAAGCACTCTTATTCAAAACTTACAAAATTGCTTAAGTTAGTGATGATATTAGGAATATTAAGTTTGTTTTTACAACGATAAGCAACATAATTTGTATGGCATACATTTTGTATATTTCTTGATATATTATTAACCAATGAAAAATGACACATTAATTCTTAAGAATATGAAAAAGTTTATTATTATCAGTCTTATTTCTTTATTTTCGCAATTTAGCAGTGCACAAAATAAAATATTAATACATTTTAACCAACAAGTAGGATATATTCTACATTATTATATCACCAATTCTGATGGTATTTTTGTGCTGGATTATTCAGGTGAATTAGAAGCTGTTATTCTAGGTGATTACACAAATGAAATAGCTATTATGGACGCAATTAACGATTTGAAATTCAATCGAATCACCAAACAATTTGTATTGGGTAATACACCTTTATATGCTTATAACCTTCGAGAAATAATTTATCCTGATGATTACGCAGTTAAAGATGATGAATTTAAAAACTATCCAATAAGAATTAACGGACGCAATATCGAATACTTTGACAATTACTACGAAAGAAAAACCGTCAAAGGAAAAATAAAAAAAATTGGTCATACAAAACTTAGTTATTTTAATACATACTATTTACCAGATCAAATAAAAGGAAAAATTAAGAAAATCGGAAATATAGAATTGTCGCTGCTTAATGAATATTATCGACCAGAAATTATAGGATTTGTAAAAAAAATTGGATCGATTGATATTAAATACGCTCGTAATACTCGTCATGAGGAATTAAATAATAAAGTTATACAAATTGGTAAGATGCATATTGAATATTATGAAGATTACAACCAACAAAGTCATCTTGGAATGTTTAAAAGAATAACCGGGGAAGATGATCGGTATTTATTATTGCAGTAGTAAATATATAACAACCTACCTATTTATAAGTTTGAATATACGTGTAAATTAAAACAAATAATAATTCTATATTTGCAGCATTAAAAAAAAATAGATGATTATGCATAAAAACACCAAACTTTGGATTGCCGCCATTATATTAATGATTTTAGCTGTTTTATATCAACGTGAAACTGGTCCAACCAAACCTTACAGAGGTAAAGTGTCAATTGAAAATCAAAGCTTTAGATATAAATTACTCAGAACCAATAGCACAACATCAGGTGCTGTTATTTCATTGCCCAATAACAAACTAAAAGATTTTTCTGCCGTTTTACAATACAAACGTTATCAAACCAATGATTCTGTAACAGAAGCACCTATGCTACTGCAAACAGTTCAAGCAAAAAGTTTATTTGGCAAAGACAAAGAAAAAAAACAATTTGAAGCAAGTTTGCCTGTACAAGCATCAGCAGGTAAAATGTCTTATTTTATTACTGGTAAAATAGGAGGCAAGTCTTTTAGAATTCCTGAAGACAAACAAGAAAATATTGTTTTACGCTACAAAGATGATGTTCCGTTATGGATTTTAATTCCACATATTATATTTATGTTCTTTTCGGTATTAATTGGTATGCGTGCAGGATTAAGTGCCATTTTTGACCCAAAAAGTATGAAAAAATGGGCTGTAACAGCATTTATAGGTATGACAATTGGCGGTATGATATTAGGACCCATCGTTCAAAAATATGCTTTTGGTGAACTTTGGACAGGTTTTCCTTATGGAAAGGATTTTACCGATAACAAAATGCTTATCATGTGGCTTGCTTGGGCAATTGCACTTATATTTCTAAGCTTAAAAAAGATAAAAAATGAAAATACCAAAAGAATTGTGGTTGTATTAGCTGCAATTGTTATGACCGTTACGTATTTAATTCCACATAGTATGGGTGGTTCTACGTTAGATTATACCAAAGTTGACCAAGGTATAAATCCTAAAGATGCCATTAAAACTGGTGCGGAATAAACAAAATATTATTTTGAGAGATAAAAAAAAGACGCAATATTTATTGCGTCTTTTTTTAAATAAATTTATTTTTGATTATAAATTAAAAGCATTTTTAATCACTTCTATTTTATCTAATTTTTCCCAAGTAAATAATTCAACTTCAATATCATTTGACATCATTTTTCCTTCGGTATAATCATAACGTTCAAAATGTTTGGTAATTTTTCTAGGTGTACGTCCAAAATGACCATAAGCAGCTGTTTCTGTATAAATAGGTTTGCGCAAATGCAAGGTTTTTTCAATTCCCGCAGGAGTCAAATCAAATATTTCTTGTAATTCTTGTGCAATTTCATTATCCGACATTTTCACAAGAGATGTATTATAAGTATCTACAAATACATTCACCGGTTTGGCAACGCCAATAGCATAAGCTACCTGTATCAACATTCTATCGGCAACACCGGCAGCAACCAAATTTTTAGCAATATAACGCGCCATATAAGCGCTACTTCTATCTACTTTGCTAGGGTCTTTCCCAGAAAATGCACCGCCTCCATGAGCGCCACGTCCACCATAGGTATCAACAATAATTTTTCTACCGGTTAGTCCTGTATCACCATGTGGCCCACCAATGACAAATTTTCCAGTCGGGTTGACCAATAATTCATAGTCATAGAATAAAGGGTTAAGCTCCGGATGATCACATAACAATTTGGGAATCAATATTTTTTTAATATCTTTTCTGATTCTTTTTAACATAACGTCATCATCAGTATCAAATGGATCGTGTTGGGTAGATACCACTATAGTATCTATTTTAATCGGTTTGTGTTGGTCATCATACTCAATGGTTACCTGACTTTTTGAATCGGGGCGGAGGTAAGTCATTTCTAAACCATCCTTGCGAATTTGTGCCAATTTTTGTACCAATTTATGCGAAATATCTAAGCTTAAAGGCATAAAATTCTTGCTTTCATTAGTCGCAAAACCAAACATCATGCCTTGATCACCGGCACCTTGAGCTTCTTTGGTTTCACGAACCACGCCTTGGTTGATGTCTTCAGATTGGTCGTGAATGGCAGATAATACACCGAGAGATTTATATGAAAAATAATAATCGTCCTTGGTATAACCAATACTTTTGATGGTTTCTCTAATGATTTTTTGAACATCGACATAAGTCTTACTTTTCACTTCTCCGGCAACAACTACTTGACCGGTGGTAACCAAAGTTTCAATAGCAACTTTGGATTCTTTGTCAAAAGCTAAAAAATTATCGAGTAAATGATCCGAAATTTGATCGGATACTTTATCGGGATGGCCTTCCGATACAGATTCTGACGTAAATAAATACATATTTCTACACTTTTAATTATTAAATTATTATTTATAAAACAAGTGGAAATGACTGAAAAATAAGCAAAGTTTTAGCATTTTTTGTAAAGGTTGCAAGCAGTCAAATCCATCCTTTTATAGTGATGCAAATTTAAAATAAAAATTCAATTTGCATAAATAAAATATTAAAAAATTTATTAAATTAAAAAATATAATGTTTTTCTACTAAAATATGCATAAAATCTAGTTTGTTGAAAAAGAAAAATGCGTATTTTTGGTAAAAGAAATATTAAAACATACAACATTGAAAAAAACTGTATTGATAACCGGTGCCACAAGTGGCATTGGAATGGCAACTGCCCAAAAATTGGCAGGTGAAGGATTTAAGTTGATTTTAACCGGCAGGAGGGATGCCCGACTAAAAGAATTGGAAACAAGCTTATCTAAGCAAACAGAGGTACTAACTTTAAACTTTGATGTAAGAGATAAAGAATTGATTTTCAAATTATTACAAAATTTGCCAAATAATTTTAAGAATATTAATGTTTTAATAAATAACGCAGGAAATGCACATGGACTGGGGTCTATAGATCAAGCAGATATTGAAGACTTTGAAGATATGATAGATATTAATGTCAAAGGATTGTTATATGTGTCAAAAGCGATTATGCCACAAATGGTCGCGCGTAAATCCGGTCATATTGTTAATATCGGAAGTATTGCAGGTAAGGAAGTTTACCCAAATGGCAATGTATATTGTGCCAGCAAACATGCGGTTGATGCCATCAGCAAAGCGATGCGAATCGATTTGAATGCCCACGGAATTCGTGTAGGTGAAATAAATCCTGGTTTGGTCGAAACTGAATTTAGTTTGGTTCGTTTTAAAGGAGACACACAAAAAGCCAAAACTGTTTATGAAGGATATAAAGCTTTACAAGCCGATGATATCGCAGATCTTATACATTTTATGATTACACGACCGCCACATGTTAATATTGCGGATGTGCTCATATTGCCAACAGATCAAGCAAATGCTGTAACAGTTCATAAGGAATAGGTTAGACATAATGTAAGCTTATTTATTATTAAAGGATTGTTTCAAATATCCTATTTAACATAATATAAATTATAGGACAAATATAAATTTTAATAATTATATCCTTATTAAGGTAAAAATAATTTTTTTTATCAACCTGACAAATCAATCTATCGTATCTAAAATAAATATTTTGTAAATAAGTACTTCTCGCACAAAAAAATTAAAAAATTTTTGTACTTTAGATTTTTATTTTTAATCTGAAAAAAAAATGACTATGAGAAGAATTGCAGAATCAGAATTAATCCTGAATCCAAATGGTAGTGTTTATCATTTGAATCTTTTACCTGAAAATATTGCACATAACATTATATTTGTTGGAGACCAAAAACGTGTCGATCGTATCGCTACACATTTTGATAAAATCGAATTTGAAACACAAAAACGCGAATTTCATACAGTAACTGGTGTTTACAAAAATAAACGACTTACGGTTATGTCAACTGGTATTGGACCAGATAACATCGATATTGTTATGAACGAGCTCGATGCTCTGGTAAATATTGATTTAGAAAAGCGTGTTGAAAAACAAGAACATACCACGCTAAATATCGTTAGAATTGGTACTTCTGGCTCCTTGCAAGCTGATATTCCCGTAGATAGTTATGTATTGGGAAAATACGGATTGGGAATGGACGGCATGTTACATTACTACGATGCCAAGCATGTGCGCGAATTAGATATGGAAGAAGCATTTATGAAACACACCAATTGGGATGCAGAAAAGGCACGCCCCTATATTGTAAAAAACAGCGATTTTCTTGAAAATATTTTACTTTCCGATGAAGTTTATAGCGGTATTACAGGAACAGCAGGTGGATTTTTTGGGCCACAAGGTCGTGTTTTAAGGTTGGCACTCTCCGACCCTAAAATGAATGCTAAAATGGATTCGTTTGAATACAAAGGTGTGAGAATGAGTAATTTAGAAATGGAAACTTCAGCTATTTATGGTTTATCAAAATTGTTGGGACACAATGCATGCTCTATGAATGCCATTATTGCCAATCGTGCCAATATGACTTTTAGCAAAGATCCTTACAAACCAGTTGATGGATTGATTAAATACACTTTGGACAAGCTTATTGAAATATAAATTTATGCCAAAATGCTTTTTTTTGATTTTTTTAACTTGGACTGTCTTTCAGTCTTCGGCGCAGTTAAGTAATTATAATGTTGGCGATACGGTTAATGATTTTAGTATAACAGATATTGATGGAAATACCTACACGCTATACGACTTACTAAATCAAGGAAAATATGTTTATATAGATTTTTTTGCGACAAATTGTGGTTCTTGTCAAACAAAAATTCCCGTTTTTAATGGATTTTATGACAAATACGGTTGTAACGAAGGAGATGTATTTTGTATCTCAATTGAAGTTTCCAATCACGATGACGCGACAGTAGTTGCATTTGAACAACAATATGGCGGCACTAGCAATCATGCACCAGTAGTTACTTTTAATGGCAATGCGAATGCTGTTGTTTCTGATTTTGGACTTAATTCATATCCTACTATCTGTGCGATTGATCCCACAAAAAAATTATTTGCAGAAAATATTAGCCCGGTATCAAGTGTACATGACATTGCCCAATCATTTCCTCTAAATTTTAATCCACCGGTAATGAGTTGCAGCAATAATATTGAAATGAATAATCAGCATACATTTCATATTTTTCCCATTCCTACACATCGATATATCCATATAAATGGTGTTAAAACAACAGCATTGGAAATTGATATTTATGATTTGAATGGATTAAAAATATATCACAATATATTTTCTAATCAAAATAATATTAATATTGATTTAAAACTAAAAAATGGATTATATATAATTAAACTAGCGTCTGAAAATATCATTCAATATCAAAAAATAATAATATTAAAGTAATTAACTAAAAGTATTTTCATTAATATCAAAAAAAAATGGCTGCATAAAATGCAGCCATTTTTTTATGTTTCAAAACTAATTTTACATTAAAATTAACTTTTTTACAAAGCTTTTTTCTCCTGAAGTAACATTAACAAAATAAATACCTTTAGCATAACCTATTAAATTTATTTCTGCACTATTAGCATCCATCATTTCACTGTAAATCATTTTTCCAGTCGTTGTGAATATTTTAATACTTGCATTATCCATTTGTTTTACTTTAATCGTAAAAGTACCATTATTAGGATTTGGATAAATACCTATAGTATCATCATACTCATTTACCGCCAATGGAAGACAATTAATAGTAGCCTCCCACCCTGCTCTTACATAAGATGTATCCGAATGAAAAACAAATGTCAAAGCACCATCTAAATTTGAAGCCGTAACAGGTTGTAATTCTGATGGAACAGGCGCCCCATTATCAGCGCTAAATTTTCCAATTAAACTTGCACTGGTACTCGTTCCATCATATACTTCCAGATAATCATATTGTGTCCCAGAAGTAGATACTTCTACATTAAAAGTATTAAAATTAAATGATAAGGCATTTCCTGCAGTTGCCGGCATAAATGTCATTGTTTGATCTAGATTATTACTGTAATCATCATTTAGACCACCTTGATCAAAGAAAAGCCCATTGCAAGTTGTTATAATAGCAGCATCTGTCATAATATATTCAGCATTTCCTGTTGTAAAACTCCACGTATCGCAATTTTGTGATTGTCCCGCACTATTAATAGAAATAATTGTCCAGTAATAGGTCGTATTTGGACTCAAGGAAACAGGATAATAATTATTAGTAACTGTAACAGGTACATTATTTAAAGGAATTACATCCGTTCCAAAATAAACATCATACGAAGATGTATCTACTTGTTGCGTCCAAGAAATAGAAGCCATTGAGGCAGGAATATTGGTTGCACCGTCAGTTGGAACAGGATTTAAAGCACAATCGGGAGCATTAGAGGCTGTATGGCAGCTTATACTTGCTTCCCAACCAGCTTGCTGAACACTTGAATCGCTTGTAAAACGGAAAGTCAAACCGTTGGCACTCGTCAAAATTCCAGGACTATTAGTACCTGTAAATGGACTGCCTTGAATTTCAGGACTGTTTACATCAGCACCATTATAAACATATAATAAATCATAAGAATTTTCTAAATTAAATGAAGTAAAATCTATCATAACAGAATCACTGCCAGGTTCAGGTAAAAATGTGATTGTATAATCTTCACTGCTACCATAATCATTTGTATCTAAACCTGAATCATAAAAAGTACCGGTACAAGTTGTTATTGTACCACCATTGCTAATAGGAAAAATTGGAATAATTCCGGTTGTAATATTTTGTACAGATTGACTTGTATATTGGTTATTAGCACCGGCTGTAACATCCAAAGTTAATTCAACGGGTGAACCCAAAGTTGCTGAAGCATCTACTGATGCACCAAAAACAAAATCTTGTGAAGCCCCCACTGATAGATTTACACCACTAACAGTATTGTTACTCAATGTCAAATAATTATTTGGATTTAATGTCAATATAAGTGTTCCATTGTAAACAGCATCTACATGGCCAGTATTGGTAATTGTAAAATTAATATCACCTGTTTCTCCCGGATCTAAATATGTATTTGAATTGGCATCATTGCTGATAAATACATTGCCAATACTAACATCAGGCGCATTAAGTGTAATGCTAAACGTAGCATTCCAAGTATAATTTGTACCGCCAATATCTGTTCCTGTAATTGTTAAATTAAATTGCGCTACATGTTGGTCAGGTACATTATCAGCTATACTTATATTAAAAGCATCATTTTGCATATTATCTGCACCTGCCATAATATCGCCATAAGCATGTGTATCATTATTAATAGTAATATATTGATCACTGGTTGACAATACAGCATTTACACCAATGGCGTCATAACCACTGGCAGCTGTTGCTAAATTTTCCAAATTAACATTTAAAGAAACTGTTTGACCATAATCAGGTGAAACATCTGTTGTATATTCTTTAAAACTAACATAAGGATTATCGTCAGGCACAACTTGAATAGTGCCAATAAAAGGAACTCTATTCTGAGCAGAAACGATTAAATCGGCATTGCCTACGGTCAAATTATTTGAAGAAAATTGCAAAGTACAACTACCCGATGCGTCAGTAGTAGCTGCTGCTAACAATACATTATTTTGAGATAACGCCACGGTAGCATAAGGTGCAGCTGTAACATTTAAAGAAGTAGCACCTAAAACAATTGATGTAGGAGAAGTATTAACAGACATTGGTTGTGGTGTACCCATATAAGAGACAACGGAAGGGTCACCTGCCAATTGGTAAATTACCCAATAATAATCTTTTAAAGTAGAAGTAGAAGATTCAACTGCCAAATTACCTGCTTCTATCAATTGATAATTGGTTATATACCAAGTAGATACATCATTTACTTCATTGGCTTGGTCATGATATAAACCATCATATGTACCTTCGGTTGTATCATCGTAAGTAGGTTGTGCTACAATATTACCAACACCTGTTCCCCAGTAATAATCTTCAGACCAATAAGTAAATTGAGATCCTCCAATATAACCAATCACACCTGCATTGGGTTTTTTGATAGCTAACTCAGCAAAAGCATCTACTTCATCAAATTTATTGGATTGACAACAATTACCAATCCATAAACCAAATTTATCAACATTGGTAATAAAATTGTTTAAATCATCTTGAGAAAACGAAGGTTCAGCCCAACCATCAGGCGAGCAATGCGCCGTGTAATTTGCCAATCCAACGCCTGTATTAATATTGGTAATTATAGAATCGTGTGCTTGAGTATTAGCGCCCGGCCAAGTTTCAATAGTCGATTGTAAAAAAGTATGTGAAGTACTATTATGGGCATTATTTACATAATAATGGTCAGCATAATAAATGGCACCACCACCATAAGTATCTTCATGGCCTTCGTCATCACCTGCTACTAATAAAGCATTGTGCAGATAACTGATGTCAGCCATTTGCAGCTTTTCATACCTGATTGTTTTAGCAACAATATCAGTTACTTCTTGTGCATTATCAACCGCCCAACGACCAAAATTGACTTCTGGCAAATAATCACCTGTATATTCGGCTAAATCCAAATCGGAAAAAGGATCATTTTCTACTTCAGTGTGTTGTGTTGCGGGTATCACATTAATGTCACCAACTACCAAAATATAAGATAATGGATTATAACCTACAGATGGACTGTTATATAAATTTTGACAATATGCTTTAATAGATGCTACCGAATTACCAACATTTGTATCATCGGTATAGGCTTCGATAACATTAAAACCCTTTTGTGTTTTCCAATGAACAAAATCTTGTAATGCCGTTTGGTAAGAACGATCTGCCACTATGACATAAGTATAAGGTGCTTGAGACATAAATGATTTTACGCCATAGTCCAAACGATGTAAAAAGCTACCAGAAGGAGAAACAGTACCGTTGCCCAACTTAATTTTTAAATCTTTGGTTGCACTGTGATTGGCGCCTGAAAAAGTGATTTCAATTTTAATATTTTTATAAACCTTTAATAAATTTTTAACTGGGTTGTAACTAAAAGGTCTAATTTCGATACGCCCTATTCTAGCAGCCCGTTTTTGTCCACGTTCTTCATAAACAGCAATTTCTCCTTGTTTATAAAAAGCATTTTTGTTATACACCGCATCATTGATAGAAAAATCATCATGATTAGGTGTTTTACGTTCTGATGCTTGTGCCGGTATTATTTTAGCTGTAATACCTTTTTTGTTTAAATCAATGATTTCTTCATCAAACGAAACGATTTTAACCTGTACATCGGCATCTATAGGTACTTCAATTAATTTTGAATAAACCGGTAAATTAGGCAAGCCTTTTGTAAATACTTTTAGCAATTTGGTACCTGTTAAATTGACAAAACTGCCTTTTGCTGTATTTGTTTGTAACAATGCAAATTTTGAAGTTGATACATTAATCGCCAATCCATCATTATTAGCATTGGTTTTTTTAATACTATTTGATTTTCCCAAGAGGTCAAATGATACAGCTTTTTGAGCTTGTACAAGTAACAATGAAGAAAAAATTAACATGAATGTAAAAATTGTTTTTCTCATAGTAAATTTATTATTAATTTTTGTCAAATATATAAAATGAAAACCAATATTTATAGAAGAAATAATTCTATTTACATTTTTAGTAACTTATATACTTTCTTTCAATATATTTAAGAAATTTTATTCATATTATGACATTAATATACAAAATAAATACTGATATTTCATTTTGTCAACAACTAAAAATATTCATTGATAATCAAAAAATTATTTTTCTTTCATATTATGAACGCAAATCACTTGCTAACTATATGTCTTACACCTTAAAAATCAAATTTAAATTATACAATATCATTTTACTATATCGTTAATAATTATTTTTTAACAACCAATCAATCCAAATAACAAGTTTTTTTTGTATTTTTACCTAATAATTCATATAATATGTGGCAACCTACTACTGATTTTATTAAGAAAACAAATTTGTTTAAGATAATGCATCATCAAGGCATTACCAATTATCAGGATTTTTACAACTGGTCGATCGAAGATAAAAATGCCTTCTGGAATGAAAGTATTCAGGCATTAAATATTCCTTTAAAAATTCCCTATTCCAGCGTTTTGGATGCCACCGATATTGAACATCCTATTTGGCTAAAAGATGCACAGCTCAATATTGTAGATGCTTGTTTTACAGCTAATAAAAATGCTACTGCCATAAAATTTATGAAAGAGCAAGATGACAATCATACTACAATGAGCTATGCAGCACTCGAAAAATATATAAATAGACTTGCCAATTCGCTCATAAATTCCGGTTTACAACGCGGTGATGCTATTGGTATTGATATGTCTATGAATATTGAAGCAGTCGTAATATATTTAGGCGCTATCAAAGCAGGTATAACTGTCGTTACGGTAGCAGATAGCTTTTCAGCTGATGAAATTAAAGTGCGTTTTGATATTGCCAAACCCAAAATTGTATTCACACAAGACTATTTAATACGTGGACAAAAAAAATTGCCTCTATACGATAAGGTATTACAAGCTGGTGCGGAAAAAATAGTCGTGATAAGCAGTCCAAATACAGATATTCGCGTTCGTAAACAAGATGTTTTCTGGGATGATTTTTTAGTTGAAAATTTTGATTTTAAATCGGTTTCAGCCAATCCTGATGATACCATTACAATACTATTTTCATCTGGAACAACTGGCGCGCCCAAAGCCATTCCTTGGAACCATACCACTGCTATAAAATCTGCATCAGATGGGTTTTATCATCACGATATACAATCTGGCAATGTAGTCGCTTGGCCTACAAATTTAGGTTGGATGATGGGCTCTTGGCTTATTTTTGCAACTTTAATAAATAATGGGACTATTGCACTGTTTGAAGGCAGTCCAATGAGTGAAAAATTTGGCAAATTTATCCAAAATGCCCAAGTAAATATGTTGGGCATTGTACCGAGTATTGTACGTGCTTGGAAACATACCGCACAGATGGAAAAATATGATTGGTCAGCCATCAAATGTTTTAGTTCAACTGGTGAAAGTTCCAATCCTGAAGAAATGGAATATTTAATGCAATTAGCTGATAATAAACCTATTATAGAATATTGTGGCGGTACTGAAATCGGTGGTGGCTATGTTACATCCAGCTTGATGCAAACCAATATTCCCAGCACTTTTTCAACACCTGCTTTGGGTAGTGAATTTATTATTTTAGATGAAAATAACCAAATTTCAGACAAAGGAGAAGTTTTTTTAATACCACCTGCAATGGGATTATCTTTTCAGTTACTAAACAAAAATCATCACGAAACCTATTGCGCCAACACACCCAAAATAAAAGGGAAAACATTGCGTCGTCATGGCGATTTCCTTGTTAGGTTACCCAATGGATATTTTCGCGTAATGGGACGCACCGATGACAGTATGAACTTAGGCGGCATCAAAATCAGTTCATTACAAATAGAAGAATTGGTCAATAATCATGTGGCAGTGATGGAATCTGCCGCAATTGCTATATCGCCAAAAGATGGCGGTCCTTCCCTACTCGTTTTATATATTGTCCCCAACGGATTTGTTGATAAAGAATTGTTACAGTACGAATTGCAACAATTAGTTAAACAAAAACTTAATCCATTATTTAAAATTTATGATGTTGTAGTAACCACAAAATTACCTAGAACAGCTTCTAATAAAATAATGCGTCGGGTATTGCGTGATGAATATCAAAACAAATAATAAATTAGAATAAATGGATTTTAGAACAGAAATAAACATCAAAGAATTTCCTTTTCAAATTGATTATCAATCAAAAATATTTGGGTTGGGATCTTGTTTTATAGACAATATTAAAACTAGATTTGAATACTATCAATTTCAAGAATTAATCAATCCGTTTGGCACCATTTTTAATCCGGTTTCCATCAAAAAAATACTTGATAGAATTGTAAATCAAGAATATTTTACAGAAAATGACGTGTTTTTTCACAACAATACTTGGAAAAGTTACGATTTACACTCTAAATTCAATCGAGAAGATAAAGAAAAGTTACTTACCCATGCAAATCAATATTTAGATAAAAGTTTGGCATTTTTACAACAAACTGATTTTGCTTTTTTTACCTTTGGAACTGCTTGGATATACAAATTAAAAAATCAAGATACTGTCGTGAATAATTGTCATAAAGTGTCACCACAAGCATTTGATAAAATATGCTTATCTCCTACTGAAATTATTGAAGAATTGACTATTATTACAAAGTTGATTAAAAGAATAAATCCTACTATTAAAATATTTTTTACCGTCAGTCCGGTTAGGCATCTGCGCGATGGATTTGTAGAAAACCAACAGAGCAAAGCACATCTATTAACCGCTGTTCATCAAGTAATTAATAATCAAAACAGCTATTATTTTCCCTCTTATGAAATAATGATGGACGATTTACGCGACTATCGTTTTTATAAAGATGATTTTATCCACCCAAATGATCTAGCGATTGATTATATATGGCAATTAGTTTGTAAAAACCTCATAAAACCTGAAGCGCATAATACGATGCAAGCCGTATCAAAAATAAGAAAATCAATAGCGCATAAAGCTTTTAACGAACAATCTGAAGCCTACCGTAAACACTTACAACAAATAGAATTACAAATTCAAAATTTGCAAAAATATTTTCCTTGGATGCAATTTTGACGCAATAATGACGTATTTTTGTTCATTAAATTATAAGTAATAATATATGTATCCAAATAATAAATATTGGAATCCTTTGGTTGATTTTTTGAAAAAGAAAAAATTACAAAACAAATTTTTTATTGGCCCAGAAGTCTTGCTCGATGAATTCCCAAAAGTTTTTCCTTATCAAATTTTAAAAGATATTTCATTATCTGACTACGATATGCCTTATATTGTATTTCATAAAAAATTACCCGAAGATTTAACCAATGATTTTTTGGATATGCTCAAAGAGCAATACAAACCCGTTTGGGGCAATCATTTATTTATCGTTTACAAAAAAAACAGAAGTAAAAGTGAAAAATTAGCTGCGCTAAAATATGTTTTTAACACCAAAATTAATTTAAAAAAATATTATAAACCAATAAAACCCAATAAGATAGGCATATTAATCACGACCTATAATCGACCCGAGCATTTGATAAAATTATTAGCACAGCTAAACAGCAGACAAAAAAATATTTTGGTTGTAAACGATGGTTCTTCAGATGAATATTTTGAACAATACAAACAAATTAAACAAAAATATAATGAAGTTACCTATATCGACAATCCCAAAAATATGGGTTTGGTTTATTCATTAAATACTGGTTTTTCCTATTTTTTATCCGATCCTGATGTTGAATGGATACATAATTTACAAGATGATATTATCATCAAAGAAAATCTGTTTGAAGAAACGCAAAAAATAGCTGACAAAAATTTATATCCCGTCGTTACAGGCATTTATCAAGAGCAACATCCAATTGCTGACAAAAAAACAATTAAGGATACTGAAGTTTATTTACTTCGTTCTACCGGCGCTTGGCATTTTATGGTTCACAGACAATATTTGATGGAAAATTTACCTATTCCAAATCCTTATATCGGTGCACCCAAACCCGATTTAGGCAAACCCGGACAAGGCTCTGATGCAGATTGGTGGTTATTCTCTTGGTCTCCAAATTCTGTAATAAAAAAAGATAAATTTATTGTTTGCATACCCGGCTTATGCCATACCGATATGAGTGCCGAACTTTCTACATGGGATATTTATAAATAATTATGGTAGTACTTTTTTGGCTTTCTGACTTTCCTAAATATTCTGAAACATTCATTCGAGATCAAATAATTGCTTTGATAGATAAAGGGCACAAAATTCTTATATTTTCTGAAGGCGGTATTAATCTTGAAGAAATGGGTGCACTTGAAGGTTTTGAAAAATATAATCTGATTGATAAAGTGTATTCCTATCAAAAACTAAAACCCAAAAATAATTTATTGTATTGGATAAAAACAAGTTTTAAAGTATTATTATTAAAAAACAAGTATATTTGTAATTTACTGAAACTCAGTTTTTTAGAAAAAAAATTCAAATTCAAATCACATCAATTATTTTTATTAGATTTTATTCAAAAAAACAAAATTGAAATTATCCATACCCATTTTGCTACCAATGCACAAAAAAATATTTGGACAAAAATTATCCATTTACCCATAAAACACATAATTACATTTCACGGATTTGATATTCGACTGGGTTTAAAACACGGAAAATCTTTTTATAAAAAAATATTTGATTACACAGACAAAGTAATTGCAATTTCTAGCTATAACAAGGGAACTTTATTACAATTAGGTCTAAATTCAGATAAAATAGTAGAAATTAACAATGGTATAAATACCTCTTTTTATAAAAGAGAAACAACTTACGAAATACATCGTTCAATTCAAATGATAAGCGTTGCAAGATTGGTTGAAGAAAAAGGATTAGAATACTTGATAAAATCTTTACATTTAGCTGTGAAACAACATATTATATCAAATAATTTTAATTTAAATATCATAGGAGACGGTCCATTAAAAACAGAATTAACACAATTGATTACACAATTAAATTTATCAAAAAACATACAACTTTTAGGCGCTCAAAATAGTGTACAAGTTCGAAAATTACTTATCTCATCTGACATATATGTTTTATCTAGCATTGCCGAAGCACTTCCCACCGTATTATTAGAAGCGCAATCTTGTTCCTTGCCAATATTAGCAACAGATGTAGGCGACGTAAAAAATATGTTAGCCAACGCAGTGATTGTCGCACCCAAAAGTGAACAAACATTGCTCGACGGATTTAAAGAGATATTTAACAAACAAAATCAATGGAAAAATATGGGCGAACAAGGAAGAAAATTTGTGTTAAAACATTTTGATACAAATAGCATCGTAAATGAATTAGACAAATTATATCGTTACAAATAAGATTTTATAAAAATAACATATAAAAATTTAGATTATCAACCTTATACGTAAAAATTGGTAATAGAAAAAAAAGCTGACACAATAATTCCTTTTAATGTATATTTGTACTTATTATATAATTTTTAATTATGCGCATAGGCTTTGATGCAAAACGTGCTTTTCACAACACTACCGGATTGGGCAATTATAGCCGTGATCTGATTAGAATAATGGCGACTTACTATCCTGAAAATCAATATTATTTATACAATCCGAAAACACCAAAAATCAATCGTTTACATTTGGGAACCAATATGATGATACGCCAGCCAATATCTATAATAGATAAAATATTTCCATCTTTTTGGCGCAGCAAGGGAATTATAAAAAATTTAAAGAAAGACAAACTTGACATTTTTCATGGTTTGAGTGGTGAATTGCCTTTAAAAATCAGTAAATCCGGCATAAAATCTGTTGTAACAGTTCACGATCTTATTTTTTTACGTTTCCCTGAATTATATAAACCAATAGACCGCAAAATTTACACAGCAAAATTCAAATCCGCTATAAAGAATGCTGATGTTGTCGTGGCTATTAGCGAAACCACAAAACAAGATATTATTCATTTTTTTGGTACAAATGAAAATAAAATTAAGGTAATTTATCAAGGTTGCCACAAAGCTTTTAAACAAAATTATTCCAAGGAAGAAAAAGAACTTTTAATAAACAAATATCATTTACCTAAGAAATTTATATTAAATGTAGGTACACTAGAAGAAAGAAAAAATGCTTTCACCATAATTAAAGCATTAAAAAACAACGATTTACATATAGTTTTGGTCGGTAGAGAAACCAATTACACAAAACAAATACACGAATTTATCAAACTTTATAATATGCGTAATCGTGTGCATTTTTTACAAAATTTAAGTTTACAGGAATTAGCTATTTTATACCAATTGTCCAGCGTTTTTGTATATCCCAGTATTTATGAAGGTTTTGGCATTCCGATTATTGAAGCACTTTATAGCAAAATTCCGGTAATAACACAACAAAATGGTGTGTTTCCGGAAGCTGGAGGTACTAATTCATTTTACATTCAAAATCCTTTAGATGAAAAAGAATTATTAGATAAAATACTTCAAGTTTATCAACAAAATAATGAAGAAATAATAGAGAAAAACTGGCATTTTGTTCAGAAATTTAACGATGAAACTATTGCTTCTCAATGGCAAAATTTATATAAAAATTTAATCGATAATTAATGTATATTTGATTTTTTAAAATTTTAATTATTTTGCGTAAAAAACCTAGTATTATTGTCGATGTCGAGCGGATGAAACATCCCTTTACAGGGCTGTATTTTTTTTGTAAGAATCTCGCGGTTAATTTGGAAAAATATCACTCAGATAAGTTTGATTTTCACTTCTTTACCTATCCAAAAGTTAAGTTCCCGGGATTTCTAAAAAAGATAAATCGTTCGCAACTCGATAAATTTTATTTGATAAAACCACCCAAATATAAGCTGTGGCATGCTACCTGGCAAGACACTAAATATGTGCCTCAAAAACACATGAAATTTGTTTACACCATTCATGATTTAAACTTTTTATATACCGATAAATCTAAAGCAAAAAAAGCAAAGCTGCTCAATGCTGTACAAGAAAAAATTGATCGTGCTGATGCCATAACAGTTATTTCAAATTTTGTTAAAGAAGATATAGAAAAACACCTCGACCTAAAAAATAAAGATGTTTACGTTATTTATAACGGTGTTGAAGTTAACAAATATCCCAATTTTAACAGTCCAAAATACAAACCAAAAACTAAGTTTCTTTTTACGGTCGGAACCGTTTTATACAAAAAACATTTTCATGTATTGCCACGTTTGCTTGTTGGCAATTCGTTTGAATTGATAATTGGCGGTATTCATCCTGAAAAAACCTATGTTGAAGATATTCTTAAAGAAGCCGAAAAATATGGTGTAAAAGATCGTGTACATTTACCCGGTCCTATTTCAGACCAAGAAAAATATTGGTACACAAAAAACGCCGAAGCTTTTCTATTCCCTTCCATTTCAGAAGGTTTTGGTTTACCTCCAATCGAAGCAATGCGCTTAGGAAAACCTGTCTTTTTAAGCACGTTTACCAGTCTGCCTGAAGTAGGTGGCGATGCCGCTTATTATTTTGAAAACTTTGATGCCAAACACATGCAAACAGTCTTTAAAAAAGGAATGGAAGATTATCATCAGAACAATAGAAAAGAAGAAATAATTGAATGGTCAAAACAATTTTCATGGGAAGCAGCTACTAAACAATATATAGAAGTCTATCAAAAAGCTTTGAATTTACCTATTGATAATCAACTAATTAGTATAAATAAAGAAAAAGTTACGGCTATTATCCCTACTTTTAATGAAGAATTAAATATTGCTGATGCCATCGATCAAGTACAATGGGCGGATGAAATTATCGTCATTGACTCATATAGTACAGATAAAACGCTTGAGATTGCAAAACAATTAAATGTAAAAATTTTGCAACGTAAATTTGACAATTTTTCCAGTCAAAAAAACTATGCAATAGACCAAGCTTTAAACGATTGGATTTTTGTTTTGGATGCTGATGAAAGACTAACCGAAGATTTAAAATTAGAAATAGAAGATAAACTTTATAACGTAAAAGACGAAAAAGCATTTTGGATACCGAGAAAGAATTACTTTCTAGGTAAAATAGTTCATTTCAGTGGTTGGCAAAACGATAAAGTCATAAGGTTGTTTAATAGAAAATATGCAAGATATAATGGAAAATTAGTTCATGAAGAAGTCAAATGTACACAAAAAACAGGTCATTTAAAATTATTTTTTCAGCATTATACATACCATAGCTATGATGATTACAAACAAAAAATTGATGCATATTCCAGTTTAAAAGCACTTGAACTTTTTCAAAAAAACAAAAAACCTAATTTGTATCATTGCTTCATCAAACCAGCCTATCGATTTGTATATCATTACTTTATAACATTTGGTTTTTTAGATGGCAGCACAGGATTTACCATTGCAAAACTCAATGCGTATGGTATGAGAGAACGCTACAAAAAGCTTAAAAAACGATATAAAAAATCATAATTCATTAAATTTTTTGGTTTTGAATATAATAGATATTATTAAAAATAAAGGCATTATTCTTTACCCCACCGATACCATTTGGGGCATTGGCGGAGACGCAACCAGTAAAGAAGTAATTGAAAAAATATATAAAATAAAAAAGAGAGCACCTGAAAAAAGCATGCTTATTTTGGTAGATTCTTATAAGATGCTTCAGAGTTATGTTGAAAGTATTCCACATGAAATCTGGGAAATATTAGCAAAATCTGAAAAGCCTACTACTGTTATTTATAGCAATCCAAAAAATCTACCCAAAGAATTGTTGGCAAAAAATGGTAGTATTGCTATCAGAATTGTAAAAGAAGGATTTGCCAAAGACCTCATAAAACACCTTCAATTACCGCTAATATCAACCTCTGCAAACCGTTCTGGAAGCCCTTCGCCAATAAATTTTGATGAAATAACCGATGAGATTTTGCAAAACGTGGACTATGTCGTAAATTTGCACAGAGAAACATCGACAAATAAAGCCTCGAGAATTATTAAATGGAGCAAGGAACACGGTGTCGAAATAATTAGGAATTAATGACAAAAGAAATGTTTTATCCGGAAGCTGTAAACCTTCCTATTTTTGAAACGATTCAAAAAGCAAGCACACACAAAACTTATGTAATAGGTGGTTTTGTAAGAGATTTTTTGCTCAATAAACACAAAGCCAAAGATATAGACATAGTTGTTTTGGGAAGTGGCATTGAATTGGCCAAAAATCTAATCAAACTTTTACCACATAAACACAGCATCAATATATACAAAAATTATGGTACTGCTATGATCAAAATTGATGATACTATTTTAGAATTTGTAGGTGCCAGAAAAGAATCATACCAACACAATAGTCGCAATCCTATCGTCGAAAACGGCACAATGGATGATGATCAAAAACGAAGAGATTTCACAATTAATGCACTGGCTATCAGCCTAAATAAAGATGATTTAGGACTGCTTATCGATCCCTTTAATGGATTAGAAGATTTGAAAAATAAAATCATTAAAACCCCATTAAATCCAGATATTACATTCTCGGATGACCCTTTGCGCATGATTAGGGCCATTCGGTTTGCTTCGCAACTCAATTTTATGATTCACCCAGACACTTTGACCGCAATCAAACGCAATAAATCTAGGTTAAAAATTCTATCAAAAGAAAGAATTATTGATGAATTGAATAAAATTATGTCACATGATAAACCATCTGTTGGCCTAAAACTTTTATTTGAAACTGGACTTTTAGAAGAATTCTTTCCAGAACTATGCGCTTTGCAAGGCGTAGAAGAAAACGAAGGAAAAACACATAAAGATAATTTTTATCATACATTAGAAGTGGTTGATAATGTGTCTGTTAATTCGGATAATCTATGGTTGCGCTGGGCAGCTTTACTGCACGATATAGGCAAACCCTTAACCAAACGAATCCACAATAAAAATGGTTGGTCTTTTCACGGACACGAATTTATCGGCAGCAAAATGGTCAATAAAATATTTAAAAAGCTTAAATTGCCCTTAAATCAATCAATGGATTATGTAAGAAAAATGGTTTTACTAAGCTCACGTCCTATTTCATTGGTCGAAGAAAATGTAACTGATGCTGCCATTCGCCGTTTATTATTTGAAGCCGGAGATGATATTGATGATCTAATGTTACTTTGTGAAGCAGATATCACGACAAAAAACAAAAAACGTTATCAATTATATAGAAATAACTTAAAATTGGTTAGAAAAAAATTAGTTGAAATCGAAGAACGCGATAAAATTCGTAATTTTCAACCCCCCATTTCAGGAGAAGAAATTATGGGAAATTTTCAACTACCACCTTCCAAAAAGGTAGGGCTTATAAAAGAAGCCATCAAAGAAGCCATATTAGAAGGTAAAATACCCAATGAATACGAATCTGCAAAAGAATATATGATTACAATTGGAAACAAAATCATAAATAGTTAAAAAATATACTGATGATATATAAATTAAGAGTTTTTTTAGAAACCAAGTCTGAGGATGTTTTTAGAGATATTGAAATATCCGATGATGCAAGTTTAGAAGATTTGCACAATACTATTGTTCAAAGTTTTGACTTTGAAGGCAACGAAATGGCATCGTTTTATTTAACAGATGAAGATCTTAACCAAGGGCTTGAGATTCCATTATTTAATTTAGATACATCAGAAGTTTCAAATAACCTGATGTCAAACACTTTATTAAAAGATGTTTTATCTGAAGAAAAACCAAATTTACTCTACGTATATGATTTTTTAAATATGTGGCGATTTTTAATTGGTTTGATGGAAACAGGTTTAGAACAAGCTGGTATTGATTATCCTCAAATTGTACAAGCACAAGGAACACGGCCTGAAGATGCACCAGAATTAAATTTTTCTGAAATGAATGAAGAAGAAGATATTTTTGGAGAAGAAAATCCATTTGGCGATTACTACGATTACGATGACAACGAATGGAATTAAACTTTTTCTTTACAATTCAAATTTATAGAATAAAACTATTTGTCAGTTTACAAATGTAAACTTTATTATTTTGAACAAAAATGACAAACGATTTATAGAGCGCATTCGCAGCAAAGTATCAAAAGCTATTGATGATTACCAACTTATCAATAATGGAGATACAATTGTTATAGGTATATCTGGCGGAAAAGATTCAATGGCACTATTGGATATCTTGTCAAACAGACAAAAATCATCAGCAATATCCTACAATCTAATTGCTGTTCATATCCAATTAACCGATGTACCCTACTACACTGACGAAAAATACTTAGAAACATTTTGCCAAGATAGAAATATCAAATTCCAACTCATAAAAGATGATGCCAAAATAATTACCGAAGGAAAAAAGCCTTGTTTTTATTGCGCATGGAATAGAAGAAAACTATTGTTTAAATATACAGCAGACCATCAATATCAAAAAGTTGCCTTTGGACATCATAGAGACGATGCCGTTGAAACTTTAATAATGAATATGATTCAACATGGCGAAATTAGCAGTTTTCCTGTCAAACTAAATATGTTTAAAGGAACTTTTGATATCGTTAGACCTTTGATATACACAACTAATAAAGAATTGAAAAGATATACCGATCTAATTGGTTATCAGCCACTTCCATACGATTGTAAATATGCGACAGATAACCAACGAGAAAAGATAAAAGTGCTTGTTAAGCAATTATATACGATTTCACCCAATGCGACCGAAAACATTTTTAAAGCAATGACAAATATTGATTTACGTCATTTGCCTATAAAGCACTAGAAGACAAATAAATATCTAATTTTTAAAATTATTATCTGCGTTTTCGTTCTGCAGCCAAGAGTTCTAATTCTCTATTGGTTTGTCCGGCAATCGATGTGTTTTCTTCAGCCCTTCTAATAAGATAGGGCATCACATCCTTAACAGGTCCAAAAGGAATATATTTACTGGTATTATAATTTTCTCTAGCTAAATTAAATGTAATATGATCACTCATACCATATAATTGTCCAAACCAAACACGTTTATCATTTTTTTGAAGTTGGTATTCGTCTATTAATTGCGTTAAATAATAAGAACTTTCTTCATTATGTGTTCCCGAATAAATAGACATATCCTCTATGTTTTCAATCATATAAGCTTGCGTATCATCATAATTCTTATCTGTCAATTCTTTGGTGGCACAAATTGGGCTTGGATACCCCATCAATTCAGCGCGCTCGCGTTCTTTTTCCATATAAGCACCCCGTACCAATTTCATTCCTATTTTATAAGATTTGGTTTTGGCTCTTTTATGTAATTCTTTTAAATACGGTAGGCGATCTGTTCTATACAGCTGAAGTGTATTATAGACAATTGGTTTCTCGGTGTTATATTTTTCCATCATTTGTTCGACCAAATCATCGGCTGCTTTTTGCATCCAAGACTCTTCCGCATCAATCATCAAGGGAACATCAAATTCTTTTGCTTTCTTTGCCAACTGGTCATAACGATCAACAAGCCTATTCCACTCTGCTTGTTCATCCTCTGTCAATTTATCCCCAGCAGTTACCTTTTCATAAATTCCAAATCTTCCCATTCCAGTAGGTTTAAAAACGGCATACGGTATTTCCTCTCTATCCCTTGCAAATGAAATAAGTTCTAAATTTTTTTGTAAAGTTTTATCAAAACTTTCATCGGTTTCAGCACCTTCAACAGAATAATCTAAAATTCCATAAACACCTTTTGAAAAAAGCTTGTCAACAACAGGTAATGAATCTTTTTCATTCACACCACCACAAAAATGATCAAACACCGTCGTTTTAATCAATCCTTCTACCGGAAAATGGTTTTTTAAAGCGAATTTTGTTACACCAGTTCCCAATTTTACCAATGATTCATTTTTTATCATTCTGAACAACCAGTAGGCTTTTTCCAATTCAGCATTAGATTTAATAGCAAAAGCCACTTCTGTATTATTGAATATATCTTTATTAATCATTTTAAATGTTTTTTCAAAAATAAAAAGTTTAATTGATATAAATATGACAATTATTAGTATTTTTAGCCCAAAATTTAAAAATTATCTATGTATCATTATAATCAAAAAGGTTTACAAACTTTACAAAACTATATTTTGGAACGCAAACCATCAAAAGTAATCGTTTTAACTGATTATCATACGAAAGAATTGTGTTTACCAAAACTACTTCCATATTTACCAGCTCATTTTGTAAACATTAATATTCCACCAGGTGAATCTTATAAACAAATAGAAACATTACAATCTATTTGGAAACAATTATTAGAAAATAATGCCGATAGAAATTCATTGATGATAAATTTAGGTGGTGGTGTGATTACCGATATTGGCGGATTTGCAGCCAGTACATTTAAACGAGGTATTGATTTTATACACATCCCTACCACACTTTTATCAATGGTTGATGCGGCTATTGGCGGTAAAAATGGTATTAATTTTTTACAAGGAAAAAATCAAATTGGCAATATTAATTTGCCTAAACTAATCCTTGTTAATGATGATTTTTTAAATACACTACCCCAAATGCAAATAGATTCAGGCATTGCCGAAATGCTTAAACACGGATTGATTGGTGATCGTGATTATTGGCAAAAAATGGTAACGTATTTAAACAATAAAAATACAAATTTTAGCCAATTAATAAAAGAATCTATTCAAATAAAAAATGAAATCATAAACGAAGATCCTTATGAAAAAGGCTTGCGTAAAGTACTAAATTTTGGACATACACTCGGACATGCAATTGAGAGTTATTTAAATTATCAAAAAAAATCCCCCATCACGCATGGGCATGCCGTTGCTATGGGTATGATTTTATCAGTTTACATTTCTAACAAAATAAAAATATTAAAGTTTACACTTGTAACAAGTATAATATCCGTAATCAGAAAACAATTTACATTAATACCTTTCACCGATCAAGACATTTTATACATTCTTGAATTATTGAGCTTTGATAAGAAAAACATAAATGGTATTCCTCAATTTATATTATTAGAAGATATTGGTATTCCTGCTATTGATCAAGCTGTATCAAAAGAAATAATAATAGAAAGTTTTAAAGCTTATAATGCTTTAGCCACCAAACGATCAGATAAATAAAATTGATTTAATTATGTTTAATTGATAAGTGAAGATACACTGACTCACAATAAAATGCTATTTATATATCTATAAGAGTATAAAAGTTTATTTAATTGACAAATAAAAAGCAATCTATTTTATAGATTGCTTTAATATATTGCTGTAAATTACTGAATTTAAGAAATTTCAGTAAAAATCTTATGCATTAATCTTTTTTTATCATTTATACTTTCTTCTAAAGAAATCATTGTTTCTGTACGAATAATGCCATCAATATCATCTATTTTAAAAATAATCTCTTTGGCATGCTGCGTATTTTTAGCACGTATTTTACAGAAAATATTAAATTTTCCAGTTGTTATATGCGCCACAGACACAAAAGGTATCTCTTCTAACCTATTTAACACAAACCTGGTTTGAGATGTTTTTGATAAATACATACCAACGTAAGCAATAAAAGCATAACCCAATTTATCGTAATCAAGTATCAAAGTCGATCCTTTGACAATACCTGCCTCCTCCATTTTTCTAACTCTCACATGAACCGTACCAGCAGAAATCAACAATTTTTTAGCAATTTCTGTAAAAGGTGTCCTTGCATTATCGATTAACATATCCAAAATTTGCAAATCGACTTCGTCTAAATGTAATTTTCCCATAATTCTACAATTTATAATTTTCAGCAAATATATGAAGTTTTTTTTAAACTATCTACAATTATTTTTCCGAATTCTTAATATATACATAATAATTCTTCATTTTATAGTTTACTAACGTTAAGCAAGCTATTATACCTATATTCTATGAACAAGTTGTATAAAAATATGTTATAATAGCACATCAATGTATTGTTTATCAATATATTATATTATTATTATAAAGTTTTTTAAACACTTATTTGTTATTTAAATTCGATTCATAGCCTCATGAATACTAAATAATTACCATTATATTTTTGTAAACTCTTTGAGTTTACAAAAACAATTCCGATATTTGCAAATGTAAACATATTGCTATGAAAGAATTTTCTAAAAGATTACAAGAAGTTATAACACATTACAACATTAATGCAGGGGCATTTGCTAAAAAAATAAGCGTACAAAAAAGTAGCCTTTCTCACCTATTATCGGGTAGAAACAAGCCTTCTTTTTTGTTTATCAATAAGATGTCAGATGTTTTTCCCGAAATCAATATAACCTGGTTTGTAACCGGGAAAGGACAGATGCTTATAAAACAAGAGCAGGTAAATATAGCTTCTTCAGAAGATAAAGCTAATAAAGAAAACGAAAAAACTTATAAAAACCCTAATGAAATAAGCACTTCATTGGATATAGATGAAAGACAAGCCTTAGAAAGCTTGTATAAAGGACGAGCGGCAAAACAAATACTCATCATATATAACGATGATACCTTTAAAATATTAAATCAAGCTACGAAATAATGCTTGCAACAAGTTTTCTTCTTCTTGGATTGTTTCTAAATTCACAAATGTAAACACCTTGCCATTGGCCAAGATTTAATTTTCCATTTGTAATTGGTATGGTAACATCTGTACCAATCATAGCAACTTTTATATGCGCCGGCATATCATCACTTCCTTCTGTAATATGTGTGTAATAATCCAGGTCTTCTTTTACAATATCATTAAAAGCTGTTTCCAAATCGTCCCGTACACTATCTTCAAAATTTTCATTAATCATAATACTTGCAGAAGTATGCTGAATAAATAAATGAAGTAAACCCATTTTTGGGAGCATCTCTCCTAGTTCATTTTCTATTACATCTGTAATCAAATGGTATCCTCTGCCAAATTTTGGTAATAATATTTCTTTTTGTAGCATTTTGTTATGTGTCTATACCTTTCTATATCCAAATAAATTATTATTTTTTATCTGTATGACGATCTCGTCGGGTAGTAAATACTCCCATCCGGTTTCGCCTTTTTGGATTTTAGAAATTATTTCTCTATTATATGTTTCTAGTAATGTATCATCAAAATTTTTGATATCTTTAAAACGATGGTCATCTTTAAAGTAATCAAATAAATCTTGCATTTTTTTATCAAATGATACAACATCACTTGTGATGGTTTTATCTGTTTCTTTGTCTTTATACGGATAAATATATAATCGCATTTTTCTATTAAATAACTTACCCATAGCTTCTAGAATGCCACCACTTAATTGCTCGTAATACGATTCATCAAATAATTTTAACATGTGATTTGCACCTATAATTAAACCCATCCGTTCTTTTGAAAATCTGGAAAAATATTCTGCTAACCTGTAATATTCTCTAAAATTGGTTACCATTACCATGCTATTGAGCGAACTGAGCAGATTAACTCTATCCAAAAAATCCCTTTCATTTATATTACCTTGTTGTGACAAATTGTCTAATGTCATCTCAAAAATAAGATCCGTTTTATCAGGATTTACATCTTTTTCTTGTTTAAATAAATTTTCTCCCTTTTTAAGCATATCGATTGCTAGTTTTGTAACCGGACTAAAACTACCACGAAGTGCCATAATATTTTTTTTATACAATTCATCAGCAGGTAACAAGTTGTAACCATCAGGTCCAAACATAACGGCATCTGTAAATCCGTTTTTCACAAGTAACAGACTCATTAATCTGTTATCTACATAGGCAAAACGAGATCCCGAAAAATTAATCATGTCAATTTCTATTTTGTCTTTGTCGATATGATCATATAAAGAAATGAGTAAATCTTTAGGATTATCGTGATGATAAAATGCACCATAAATAAGATTAACCCCCATTTTTCCTAAGGTTAATTGTTGGTGCTTGGCATCGTTTTCGTGAAAACGCACATGAAGTATTATTTCATTATATTCTTCTAACGGATTGAGTTGGAAACGAATACCAATCCAACCATTGCCTTTAAATTTCTTGGCAAAATCAATTGTGGCCACGGTGTTGGCATAAGAAAAATAAAACCTATCGGGATTTTCATTGTGATCTAATCGTTGTTCTAACAAATTGGTTTCATGTGATAGCATTTTTTGTAGTCGTGTTTTGGTAACATATCGACCATCATCTTCAACTCCGTAAATTGCATCACTAAATTCTTTTGAATAAGCAGACATTGCCTTTGCTATAGTTCCTGCAGAAGCACCAGCTCTAAAAAAATTTCTGGCAGTTTCTTGCCCTGCACCTATTTCAGAAAATGTTCCATAAGTATTTTGATTGAGATTAATCTTTAGCGCCTTCTGATTAATTGAAGGAGCCGTCTTAATATTAATATCACCTTTTAAACTTACTGCCATATTTTAATTTTTGTCAAAAGTACTAAAAAGTTTTATAAAATATAATTATAAATTTATGATAATTTATATAATAACAAACCGATGTCTGGTCTCATCATTTTTTTGTAATTTTGTTATATAAGAAGATTTTTATGGATCAAAAGGAAAATGAATTTAAAGAAGCGCAAGAAGTAATAATTGCCAAAAAGGAAAAAAAAGTAAAAAAGGAATTTAAAGAGTTTTGGGAAGTAGCTATTGATTTTATTAAGCAACTTTTTAATATACGCACATATGCCGATAAAGATTTTACCCGTCAAACAATTTTAGAAAATATTCCATTTAGAGGGCATACTGCTTGGTTGCTTATTTTTTCTATCATGGTTGCTTCGGTAGGGCTTAATGCAAATTCAACACCTGTTGTAATCGGTGCTATGCTTATATCTCCCTTGATGGGACCCATTATGGGAATGGGATTTTCAATTGGCACCAATGATATTGAAACTTTTAGAAAATCAATCATTAACTTTTTGGTAATGGTAAGTTTGAGTATTATCACTTCTTTTTTATATTTCAAGATGTCGCCACTTGCCTATGAATCGAGTGAATTATTGGCAAGAACCACACCTACATTTTTTGATGTCATGATTGCTTTATTTGGTGGACTTGCCGGTATTGTTGCTATTACAAAAAAAGGATTTTTTAATGTAATTAGCGGTGTCGCTATTGCTACCGCACTTATGCCACCCTTGTGTACAGCCGGTTTTGGACTTGCCATTGGGAATTTGCATTTTTTTACTGGTGCCATGTATTTACTATTGATTAACTCATTTTTTATTGCTTTAGCTACCTTTTTAGTTATCAAGTATTTACAATTTCCTGTTGCCAAATATATCAATTCAACCAAACGTAGAAATATAAGTCGTGCAATTTATCTTTTGGCTATTTTAGTTATGATTCCTAGCATTTTGTCTTTTATAGAAATGTATAATCAAGAAATTTTTAAAAGAACAGCCGACACATTTGTTACACAAAAAATTCATTATGATGGTGCACAAATAATTAAAAATAAAATAGATAGCGATAAAAAAGAAATTGACATTTATCTTATTGGTGAATTGGTTCCCAAAGAAAACATCAATAATTGGCAAAATCTACTTATACAAAATCCAACTTTAAAAGATGCAAAATTAAATATTTATCAATCTGCTGATAAATCGCAACAGATAGAGAATAATTTATCTGAAAAACTAAAAGAACAAATACTGGACAAACTGTTTAAAGAAAACAAAGAAGTTTTAAAAACAAAAGATGCAAAAATCACTGCACTTACCAACGAAATTATCAAGTTAAAAAGCATTGAAAAAAAAGAATATATCCCTTTAGAAGTTATAGGTAAAGAAACCAAATCTTTATTTAAAAATATTGAAGGACTTGGCTATGCCAATTTGATGGAAACTAATTTTAAAATAACTGATACCCTACCCACTTTTATCATTAAATGGAAAAAATACACCCCAAGTAGTCTAAAACGCAAACAAGCAAACATTTTTACGCAATGGATTAAAAAAAGAATGCAATTAGATACGGTTAAAATAATAAATTTGCCATAAAAAATGATTAGTATTCTATTTTTAAATAATAATGCGAAACTATGTGAATGTTTCGCTTTATTTTTTATTTATAAATATTTACATCATCCGCAACCTCCACATACCTCTTTTTCAAAAGTATGGTTATTGGCTTTAGTATCATCTATTTTTTAAAAGCCATAGCGACAGTTTTATTATTTATTATTTGTTCTTTTTTCGCCACTAATAATCGGAAAATCATTAATCAAATTGCTGACATCCGTATTCCAACCTTCTTTTTTCCATAAATCATACATAAAACTACTCGAGCCGAACATAAGATTCTTTGCTTGATATCCAAGCATATTTAAATAAGCCACGGCATTGCCGCCCGTGTGACCCGTTTTACAATATACAACAATATCTTTGTCAATTGGTAAATCTGCTAATTTGGCATCTAAACTTAAATCTTTTTTAGATTGATAAAAAACAGCACCTTTTATATGTGCTACATAATATTTATCTTTAGACATATAAAACAAAGGAAGATACTTATCAGAATTTTCTTTATAATCGGGAAAAAACTCATCGGCTTTTAATAAAAAAGCTTTTCTGTCTTGTGATAACAATTTTTGCGCTTGCTCATCCATTAATACAGTAGGAGCTTTTTGTGGCAATTTGGGTAATTTAGAATGATCAATCGTTTTGTGTGCACCTGGTTCAGCTTCGTGTTGATTAACAATAGTTGCTGTTTTATGAGTCGATTTTACAATCATATCTTGATATTTTGTACCGTAACCTGTTTTTAAAGACGCAGAAAACTGATTATTCCAACCAGCCATACCAAAAAGCATAACGTATGTATTATCAAAACCACTAAAACGTGTTATTCCGGTAACATAAGAAGCCATTTGTCCGGTATAACATATAAAAGCAACTTTGGAATACGCCGAAGCTCTTTGTTTATTTTTAATAAAATCCAATACCTTATCTTTGGAAACATTATAAGCGCCATTAATATGTCCGGCTTCATACGCATCTGCTTTTCTTATATCTATCAATAACCAATTATTCAAATTGTCCAATACATCCGAAGCATTTACAATAGGTGGAAATTGTTTGGAATTTATAAAATTTCCATGCTGATAGTAAATTTGTGCCAAGGGCTCTTGCTCTTTTTCAGTTATGAATTGATTAAAATCTACATCTTTTTTACCTACCGGTCCAGATAAAAAATCTATTTCTCTACAAGCACTTATAAGCACCAGCGTTAAAAACATTAATATATATTTACTATTTTTCATACACTACATTTATTATCTTTTTAATTAATAATTTTGATAATTATTGAATTCTATCCATTTACTCTTTACCATAAGCAGCAACTTCATTGTTGTTGTCAATTGGTCTAATTATATTAACTAATTATCCACAACCACCTGTTACTTCTTTTTTCTTACGTTTAACAATTGGTTTAGAAGAAGTGGTTTTTTTAATAATTTTATCGGGTTTCACACCTGCTTTACTCTTGATTTCATCTATTGTTTTTTGAAAATCAACCAATGGTTTTTCATCATCATACATGCCGCTATAAATTGCATAATTATCAATAATATTATGTCTTATATACGTATAACCTCCTAAAGCAATATAAAAATTTCCTTTATTAAAATGGTCTGACATCAAAGCCATCAATCTAGGGCTCGTTGCATCAGCACCGTAAACGATTAATACATCATTTTTATTTATTTTCTTAAAATACTTTTTGTTGAAGAAATTTTTCATAGGAATATTTATAGCATTTGGCAAATGACTAATTGTGTAATCATGAGGTGTTCTAATATCTATAAATTGCACACCTGTTAAATCCTTGCTATATAAAATATTTGCCAACTGTTCTTTAGTAATAGAATTTGCATTACAACTCTTTTTAATTTCGTTTGAACTAATTTCCGAATTATTTTTACAAGATATAATGAGTAAAAATGCTACTAAAATTAATGTTATTTTTTTCATAGTTTTTTATTTTCAACATAAATTCATGTCTATATTGACACGCAATGATAATTATGCATTATTCTTAAATTCTATTTAATATTTAAACTTGTTATATATTACAATAATTATATTTATCCACAGCCACCACTAACTTCTTTTTTCTTCCTCTTAACAATAGGTTTGTTATTAGATTTTGTTTTGATTACACCACTAGAAACTTGTGTTCCTGTAAAATAGAATGAAGCTTGCTTTCTAAATAAGTACTGTTTTTCCTTGGCAGCTGTCATTTCATTATCAATAGGTTTTTGAGGATTAATAATCGTTTTAAACCATTCATTTAAGCCTCCTTTCATCACTCTAATTCCTTTATAATCCGTACAACGCAATTTTAACCAAACTTGGTCTGCCTTACTACTACCGTTTGAAAACAACACCACGGTATAAGATTCTGTATTAAGATAATCCTTATATTCTTCATCCATAATTTTATCCAAAGTAATATTGACAGCACCGTCAATTGTATAAGATTTGAATTGTTTCACATCTCTTACATCAATTAATATATAGCTGGGATCATTATTAATAATTGCATTTGCAATCTCATCTGTTGTTGCATATCTTCCCACTTTGTTAATCTCGCTCAACAATTCTTTATATCCAATAATATTTTCTTGAGATTTAATATTTGGAAAAAAAATAGTGAAAAATGCACCTATTAGAAGGAGTGATAAAATTATAATTTCTCTTCGTTTCATAAATTCTTATTTAATAGTTAATTGGTCTAAAATGATCTTTTTTCTTGATTATAAACCTAAATCATTAATATCATCTTGTGATAATTTCTTTTTCCAATGATCTTGCCATTTTTGAAATATTACAAATGTGATAACCGCTATTAACGTAAAAAGAAATATAAATAAACCTTCTTTAATACCGATCCATTCCGTAATATCCACTTTGCCTAGGTTTCCCGATTTTCTTAAACCTTCCCAAATACTTCCAAAAGTTAAAATAAACCCAAATATGCCGATCATAACACCTACAATAAATGCCATAGCATCAACTTTTCCGGTAGCAGCTGCCGATAAACTGGTACCTGGACAAAATCCGCCAATCACAAATCCTAGTCCCATAACAACACCACCTATAAGTGTCGGAATCCAAAAAGTTGTAGGCATTGTTTTGGTAATATCAATCCATCCTAAATAATGAAGTGTATATAAACCAATCATCGCCGTTAAAGCTGCTGTAAAAAACACCTTTATAACAGTGGCATCATAGCCATAAAAAATACCGGCCAATTTTCTTGTATTGGTAAAACCGGAAGCTTCCAATATAAAGCCAAAGCCTATTCCAATTAAAAAGCCGATTAATAAATTTAGTTCTGGATTTATAATATCCGGATATAATGGTCCCATAATTAATTATTTTTTGATTTAATCCATAGTTTTTTAAAAATAAAGGCAAAAATAAATCCAGAGCCAAAAATAGTTGCCAACCCTATATAACCCGATAGAGAATTTACAGCCATACCAGACAATACTAAACCTGAGGTACACCCTCTACCCAATTGTGTACCTATTCCCCAAAGTATGCCACCAATTACAGCCAAATACAATCTTTTTTTACTAGTAATATGTGGTGCTTTACCTATATTAAATTTTAATCTGCCAAAAATAGCTGCAGAAATAATTGCGCCTAAAATTACACCCAATAATTCATAAACCAGCCAAGTATGTATGGGGTTAACACCTTCTGCTACTCTATTTGTTGTATAAGCATTAGATTGTGCATACTCGGGCGAAACAGCATCGATTGCTGTAACTGCTACATCTCTAAAACCGCCACTGGATCCAAGTCCTTCGCCAGAAAAATAATAAGCGGCTATAATAAAAAGTCCTAATAAAATTCCTCCTACGTATGGATTTATATATTTATTTGTATTCATATCAATTTATTTTAAAATTAAAGTTAAAATGGATATTCTGACACTTGCCCTGCTTGCACCATAATTATTCTAAACAATAAACCACCAATTAGAACCAATATTGCCGGTAATGCAGGTGGAATATGATGACCTTTTAGTTCAAAAGCTTCCAAAATAAACGGTAAAACCAATCCAAAACCTACAAATAACACCCAAAACGTAACCGTAAAAGGACCACCTAAAAATAAACCTCCTGCCAGTTTAAAAGCTTCAGGACCTGCTTGTAATCCCATAATCATATGGATTATAAAAAATAATTCAATAGCAATTAATGCCATATCAATAGTTGACATCAATCTTCTTTCTTTTTTGTTATTGCTTAACCACATCACAAAAGCAGAGCCTGTAGAAATACCTGAAGTTAGAAATAAAGGTCCTAAAATCGGATTGTTCCACAAAGGATGTGCATTAAATGCAGAAAGCAAAATCCCTGTATAAATACCCAATATTATTGATAATACGAGTAGTATATAGGCAAAAAATGTTCTGTGTTTTCTAAAAAACATTATCATAAATCTTGGAATCAACCAGTTGTGTTCTAAATTTCTAATAAATATGGTAACGACATCTAATCTTTTCCAACCGCGTTCATGTAGATATTTTTCAATATCATCGATATAACTCAACGGCCACATCAATGAAAAAATACTAACACCAACTAATGTCCAAGCACCCCAAGACATCGGTGATTCAATTCTAAAAGTGGTAAACAATTTAAATACATATAATTTGTGATGCAAATCAAAAACAAGTAAAACCAAACCCAACATAATAATAATAAATGTAAAAATTGGGGCTATTTTTACGGTAAATGGCATATCATCTGCTTTGCCTTTTAAATAATAAATAGTAGCAAAAAGTAAAATTCCTGCAGCCAAACCACCCAAAAATAAATAAGCAGCAATTGGAAAACCCCAAATATGTACATGTGGGTATAAACCGTGTATATCTCTTGTGGTATCTAAAATATATTCTTTCATAAGTTTCTTATTTTAAATAAAATATTTGAGGTGCTGTTCCTGCTTCAGGAATCAGTGTGAAATTTTCTCTACTTTTAATCAATTTTGAAATTTCGCTATCCGGATTATCCAAATCTCCAAAATGCATACAAGTTGTCGGACATACCGATACACAAGCAGGATCCAAGCCTTCAGCTACCCTATGATCACAAAAAGTACATTTATCTACATAACCATCTGGGTGAAAGTACCTTGCATCATAAGGACAAGCTTCTATACAAGCACCACAACCAATACAATCATTATGCGTTACCTTAACAATACCACCTTCTGCAACAAAACTGGCACCTGTAGGGCAAGTTCTCACACAAGGAGTATCATCACAATGATTACAACGCTGCGATTCAAAATGCATACTTAAAACAGGATACGTACCGGTTACATGTTCCATAATCCAATCTCTCGAATAACCCAAAGGAACATTATTTTCTATTTGACATGCTACTACACAGTCTGCACAACCAACACATTTGTTGACTTCTATTGCCATTCCATATCTCATGATGTTGTTTCTTTTTTATAAGGATTATCAATTAAAATTTTTACAAAATTATTTTTCATTCCCGTACCACCGGTTTCAGGATCAATTAATACATTTGATATCATTTCAGCATCGCTAATACCACGACCATAAGTTAAATGCATTTCCAAAAGTTTTCCATCTACAAAAATGCGACCTTTATTGCCAAATCCGTGTGGCAAGAAAACAGAATTGTGTCTAATTCGTTCGGTTATTCTTACTTTTATAGAAAATGAACTGATTTTTCCTTTTGGATTTTGCAACCAAACTTCCTCTTCATTCTTAAGGCCATAAATACGCGCTACTTTTGGATTTACCCATAATTTAGGTTCATTTTTCAATTCATTCAAATTAGGATTATTTAAAGTTCTTCCAAAGGTATGCATCGGAATTCTACCATAAATCAACCTTAAATAACCTGCTGGAATATCGCCATGAGGTTTATAAGTAGGCATAGGGTCATACCCCCACTCAGCAAAATCAGTTGAGTACAATTCTATCTTTCCAGTATTGGTATTGAACCAATAATCTTCATCTTTTTTGAGATATATGGGTGTTTTTCTTGGAAAATGTTTTACCCCAACTTTTTTCATTTCATCCATTGAACTTCCTACTTGTTTAAGTTGCCAATCGAGCACTTCTTCAAAATCTTTCCATTCATAAAAATCTTTTAGCCCTAAACGCAATCCAATTTCACGGGCAATCCACCAACCAGGTTTACTTTCCCATTTGGGTTTTACAGCTGGATAACGCAATGCTATATTGGGTGACTTATGATGAGACGTTCTTATATGATCCAATCTTTCTAAATAAGTAGCTTCGGGTAAAACAACATCAGCATAACCAGTTATTTCACTAGGCATAGTATCTACAACAACTATAAATTCTTGATTTTCTAATACGCGTATAACTTTTTCTTCATCCGGAATAGATTGAATAGGATTTGTAGCCGTAAAAAACATTCCTTTTACTTTGTATGGCCCTTTATATTCGGGTAATCCATTGTCCATTATTTCATTGGTTATACCCATAATAGCCATTTTATGTTGTTCTTTAGAAATATTTTTCCAAGTCCATTTGGGTTTTGGAAAAGGTGGATGCGCTTCTTTGGGTAATTTAACTTTTTCGGTAAAATAAAAACCGCCTTTACGTCCCCAAGCTCCTAACAAAGCATTTAAAATAGCAATAGCACGCGTTCTTTGTGTATCATCCCCGTACCAAGCCGTATGTCTTCCCGGATGCACAATAGTTCTAGGCGAGCCACCGCCCATTTGACGGGCTGATTTATAAATATCACCTGCAGGAATGGTGGTGATACCAGCTGCCCACTCCGGAGAATATTTTTGAACATGTTGTTTTAATTCTTCAAAACCATGGGTATATTTTTCTACATAATCCTTATCGTATAATCCTTCATTTATTATAATATTCATCCAAGCAAGCAACAAAGCAATATCGGTTCCGGGTTTAATAGGAAGCCAAGAGGTTGAATGTGCTGCCATTGTAGAAAAACGAGGATCTACCGTTATTATAGTTCCGCCTCGATCAATCAATGTAGAAACATCTTGTACGTGTCCATTATGCATATTTTCACCAATATGGTGACCCAGTAAAACCAAACAATCAGCATTGGTAACATCAGTTGGTTCAGGCGAACCCAATCCACTACCATATGTAGCAATAAAACCGGCTTCTCTAGTAATTAAACACTGCGCTCCGGCTGGTTCTCCCATTGTATCAGAACCCCATGCTTTAAATAAATGCTCAAAATGTGGTCCCGTTTTACCATGAAATAACAAAGCCATGCTTTCTTTACCGTATTTCTTTTCTATGTTTTTCATACCTTTTTCAATCACATCTAAGGCTTCTTCCCAACTTGCTTTTCTGAATGATTGCTTACCATCAGTACTTTTTACTCTGATAAGTGGTGTTTTTAAACGGTCATTATCATAATACATACCTAAACCACCGGTACCTCTTGGGCACAAACGTCCATTGCAATGTGGATCTATATCGTTACCAATTACTTTTCGAATATTATCTTCTTTATCTTTATAAACCCAACCTGCACAATTCCAAAAACATACTTCACATACTGTTGAAACTTTAGTGGCTTCACCCTCTAATAAATGTTTTTCTTTTTTTGTAATAAATGATTGAAAAATATTTGTCAATGGTGGTGTTACCATTACACCGGCTGCTGCACCTCCGGATATTTTAATAAAATCTCTACGATTTAATTTTCCCATATCAATGATTTTAGATATTCATTATTTTCATTTGTTAAAAATACATTGAAACAAACAGATAAAAAATGACAATAATCATTTATATAGCAATAAATATTAAAATATATTAAATATTATACACTGCTAAGCTTAATTAATAATTGTAGCGTTCTATTAGTTACTTAAAGTATCATTATATTTCTATCTTATACAATATTATTATCCAATATATTTTTTTTATATTGATTTTCAAATTATTATTAAATTAATACTATTCTCAAATATATAAACTAGAAAAAAATCACAAAAAAGCCACTTATTTCTAAGTGGCTTTTTAAAATGTCTATAAAGTTACTTAAAGATTACACATCTTTGCTACGCTCTTCTTTAAGTTCTATTTCTGCTAAGGCTCTATCTGTTTTATCAACTATAAATCCTTCAAAACCAACTATTTCATTTCCATCATATACAGGTGTCATCGTTATAGTGTGGTATCCTATACTTCCATCATGACAATATCTACGGGTAATTCCAAATGGGATGGTTTCACCTTTTAGTACTCTATCCACAGATTTTTTCAATTCTAGAAAATCATCTTTACTTCGACTCAAAGAATAATGTTGATTAACTACATCATCTTTAGAATCAAATTTGTACAGATTTAACCAAGTATCATTTACATCTTGAATAATTCCATCTTTATCGATACGATAATAACCAATATCTTTTGAAGCAATCATTTTCTTATAAAATTCTTCATTTTTCATCTGCATTTTCAATTTGTTTTCCAAATCTTTTTCAGCTTCTACTTGAGGTGTAATATCAATAATATAACCCTCTACACCAGCAACTTCATCCTTATCATTTTTATATAATTTAGCCGAAATTGTATGGTATGCTTCCGTGCCATCCATACAACGTCGTTCTATTCTTTCTCCGGTAATTACTTTTCCAGATAAAATAACATCAAATAATTCTTGTAGTTTTTTCGTGCCTTTCTCACTTCTATAAAGCGACATATGTTGCTCAATAATTTTTGACTTATCCTTACATTTATAAAGTTTCAACCAAACTTTATTTACATCTTCATAAAATCCGTCTTTATTTATTTTAAAATAACCAACATTAGAATCTGATAATTTATTTTGCAATACAGTTTCTCCTGTAGTCAGACCTAATTTTTCAGAAGCTTCCTCAAAAGCCTCCTCAAACATTTGCTCTGTTTCTTGGTCTTCCATACCATCTGCATCAACAATTGTTTGTTTACTTTTATCCATTGCCACCAATAAATTTTCCTCTAGTGCTATTTGCGCTTCTTTATCAGACATTTCTTCCCAACCAGTTAGCATCGCTTTAATAGCAGAAAGTGGCTTTAATCCGGTCGTGGTCAAATATATATGAGCAATAATAAAAACCAATAACAAAAAAGCTCCAAGTGTGTGAATATAAGCCACAATTGATAAAGGAAAACGAATTTCATTCCCAACAAAATCTGGATAATACATATACACGATACCACTAAACACCACTATTGGAATCACTAATATTCGCAACCCGAGATAAGTCATCCTTTGAAGTGGATTAAACTTATTATAAACAGTTTTATTTGTTGGGTGGGGTGCATGTTTAAAAATTCCTGTAATATAATACTCTATTTGTTCTTTCATCAATTTAGTAGAAGGAATATATTGTCTCCATTCTCCTGTCACTAAATTCCAAAATTGTGTAAATACAATTAATATAAGAAATGCCCAAGCAAGATTTTTATGTAATAAAACAGACTGTTCGTAGCCTAATAAATGAAATGTTCCATGAACTTCGAAACCGGTAATGGCCAATAACAATATTAATGTTGCTTGCGTCCAATGCCAAAAACGTTCATATCCTGAATATATTTGTACTTTTTTCATTATAATCTAAGTTTAATGTTTTAATTTTTTATTACTAAATATTCTGATTGCGCCATGAATTGTAATACCCAATAAAGCCAATACTAAAAATATCCATCCTGTGTAATCTATCCAAGGATTATGATCTCTACCCGGCAAATAAAAACCTGCAAGGCTCTTTAATCTACTATCAGTTGGATTGTGACAATCTGTACAACTTAAAGCTTCTGTAGATTCGGATACTTCATGATTTAACGGCCACAAACTTTCCGTTTCTATAAAACCATATTTTCCACTATAAGGAAGCGCCATGTATTCCATACCTGCTTTAATAGAAGATTGCCAGTTATAATCGGTCCACAAAGCATTGCTACCTTTATGACTGCCAACTAAATTTGGTTGCACCAAAGTCATATTTCCTGAATCATATGGTTGTTTACCTCTCATGATTTTAACAGGCCAAATTTTAGATGGATGTAAAGAATCGCTCGGCATATAATTATCTTTATAAGAACCAAACAACGGATTAAGCACAAGTGGATGTAAAGTGTCTTTGATTTTATCAGTTAATAAATGATGATCTGCGGTTCCATTAAACCAAATATATTCAGGTTTTACATTTTTTTTAAAAACAGCTGTACCGTGCTTAGAATCGTATTTCAACTTTACATCCGTATAAGTTTTTCCTCCAAAAGTATAGGTATTACCTTCTAGTTTTTTGTTAATAAACTTACCATTTTCATCTAATTTTGTAGCTGTTGACCAATCCCAAATAATTTTGGTGGGATTTAATTTTGCATATTCTGTAATATGACAAGTTTGGCAAGCCATTGTTTTGAAGTGATCATTTAACAATTCACTTTTATGAGGTTTACCGGTATGACATTCTACACAAGTTGCTTTATTTTTATTTGAGGATGAAACAGAGTATAATTGACCACTAATTTGATGATTATGTGTTTTATGACAATCTGTACATTGCATATTCTTGCCATGCTCTCCAGCGCTCATGTGCACATCAATTTTACCATTTAAACCAGTGTGCTCAGTTAACAATCCTAATTCCAAATCGCCGTGTTTTACATTATTTCCACCGCCACCGGTAAAGTGACAATTTCCACAATTATTTTTTTTAGGCAATTGCACGTTTTGCGCTACTTCCTTTAAATCAACACTTTTATCCGGAGCACCTGCTAAAGATAAATCAGGATCTTTTATAGAAATAGATTTTTTATATTTGGTAGTACCATCGTGACAAACTAAACAATCTATGTTATTTTGGTTGGTAAAATCAAAATTTTTGTCTCCATAACCATAACCAGCGTGACACTTAGAACACATTTTCTCATTAGAACCAACTCCAATACAAAAATTATTTAACACATTTTTCTTTCCTAAATCCATATTACCTCTACCAGGAATAGAATCTACTTTATGCCATTTCCAGTGTTGTGTTTTCATAAACTCTTCTCCACGTCCGTTATGGCAAGACAAACAAGCTTCTGTAACTTCTGGGCCTGATTTAAAATCTTTTTGTAAAACCTCAAATTTTGAGTGATCTACTGGAATTGAATCGTGTTTAATTTCAATTTTTGACGATGCTAAATAAGCTCTATCAACATCGCTGTTATAGGTAAAAACAATATATAAAATTACGCTTAAAGGTAATATTACTATTGGAATTATTTTTCCCCATCCACTATTTTTCATTTTATTTCATTTTAAATATTGGTTAATATTCTTTAGTCTAAACTTGAAATAAACTAAAACAAACTGTAAAATTACAATTTTGAAAATCATAATTTTATAGTTTATTCTAATATATATATTAATCTTATTTGTTTACTTTTTCTTGCACATATTGGTCAATTCCCACAGCTGCTTTACGACCGTCACCCATAGCTAGAATTACAGTAGCACCGCCACGAACAATATCACCACCTGCAAATATATCAGGGACAGATGTTTGCATAGTTTCATCATTTACTTTAAAAGTACCCCAAGAGGTAACTTCTATTTCGGGCATCACCTGTGCCAATAATGGATTAGGTGATGTACCAACCGCAATAACAACCAATTCTACATCTACGTCATATTCAGAACCCACAATCGGCATCGGTCTTCTTCTACCGGAAGCATCTGGTTCGCCCAATTCCATTTTTTGTAATTTCATTTTATTTACACGACCATTTTCGTCGGCAAAATATTCTAAAGGATTGTTAAGATTTAAAAATTCAATACCTTCAGCCAAAGCGTGATGTACTTCTTCTACACGTGCTGGCATTTCTTCTCTTGAACGACGGTAAATAATCATAGCGTGTTCTGCACCCAAACGTTTGGCCGTACGCACAGAATCCATAGCTGTATTTCCACCACCAATAATGGCTACATTTTTTCCAAATAAAACCGGTGTGTCATAGTCATCATGAGCAGCGTGCATAAGATTTACACGTGTCAAGTACTCATTAGCTGACAATATTCCGTTAAAGTTTTCACCTGGAATATTCATAAATTTAGGTAATCCGGCACCACTTCCAATAAAGAAAGCTTGGTATCCTTCTGCTCTTAATTGGTCAAAGGATGCGGTTCTGCCTACAATAAAGTTTGTTCTAAATTTAACACCCATTTTACGCATTACCTCAATCTCTACATCTACTATTTCGTTGGGCAAACGGAATTCAGGAATACCATATTTAAGTACGCCGCCAATTTCGTGTAAGGCTTCAAAAACGGTTACATCATAACCCATTTTTGCCAAATCGCCTGCTGCACTTAAACCAGAAGGACCCGAACCTACGATAGCCACTTTAATGCCATTTGATGCTGCTACTTTAGGAATGGCTACTTGACCAGAATTTCGTTCATAATCAGCAGCAAAACGTTCTAAACTTCCAATAGGAATAGCTGGTTTGTGTAATTTTGTAGTATAGAAACAATTCAATTCACATTGTTTTTCTTGTGGACATACACGGCCACAAACGGCTGGTAAAGCATTGGTTTCTTTTAAAACACCGGCAGCTCCTAAATAATCATTGGCTTCTATTTTTTTTATAAATTTTGGAATATTAATCCCTACAGGACAACCAGAAATACATGTTGGATCAGGACAATCTAAACAACGACTTGCTTCAAACAAGGCTTGTTCCTCACCAAAACCAAGATTTACTTCTTCATAATTATGACTTCTTTTTTCGGGATCAAATTCCGGCATTTCGGTGCGCTCGCGAGAGGTTCTTTCTTTGGCTTTAATCTGTTTTCTTAAATCAGCACGCCACTCTTGTTTTCTTTCTTCTTTTAAATAATCTGCAATATTTTTCATGACTGTTAAGAATTTAAATAATTTTCATATGCTTCTACCTCATCTTGTTTATATGCGCCTAAACGTTTCATCATTTGATCAAAATCAACTTTATGAGCATCAAATTCAGGTCCATCAATACAAACAAATTTTGTTTCGCCACCTACAGTAACCCTACAAGCACCACACATTCCGGTGCCGTCAACCATAATGGTATTAAGACTTGCCTGAGTTGGTATATCATATTTTTTAGTAGTTAAGGCTGCAAACTTCATCATAATAGCAGGTCCTATGACAACTGCTTCATCTATTTTTTCACGTTTAATTACTTCTTCCATTCCTAGTGTAACCAATCCTTTTTTTCCAGAAGAACCATCATCTGTCATAACAATTAATTCATCAGAATATTTTTTCATTTCGTCTTCCAAAATAACGAGATCTTTATTACGTGCAGCTAAAACAGTAATCACTCTATTACCGGCAAGCTTAAATCCTTGTACAATTGGAAATAAAGGCGCAACACCTACACCACCACCGGCACATAAAATAGTACCAATTTTTTTAATATCTGTTGCTTTGCCCAAAGGACCGGATAAGTCTGTTATTTCATCACCAATATTTAAAGCAATAAGTTTTGCAGAAGTAACACCTACTTTTTGAACAATTAAAGTAATCGTTCCTGCTTTTTCATCAGCATCTGCAATGGTTAGGGGAATACGCTCCCCTTTCTTGCCTATTTTTATAATCACAAAGTGACCGGGTTTCCTTGATTTAGCAATTTCTGGCGCATCTACCACAATTCTTGCTACATTTTCTGAAAGAAACTCTTTAAAAACAATTTTATTCATAAGAGTATATATTTTATTTAGATATTTTAAGCGAAAATAAAACTTATAATTACTTTAATAAATGTAAATTGTCAGGAAATTTAAATTTAATTACTTTCTAATTGAATAAATTTTGATTTAAACGCCTGCTTTTTTTTATAAAAGTTGATGATTGTCATTGTAAATTGCTTTAAGTAACATATTATTACATTTTTAATTTAGCAATCTAATTATAATAAGATTTTTTTAATAAAAATATCAAAATGATTCTTTAAATAATTATTAAAATTTACAAATTGAAAAATTCAATAATAACAAAAAGATATAGTTTATATAAATATGATAAGGACATAACAGTTAAGCACTTAATTGTTAACAAAATATATATAATAATCACATGAAAAATCCAAATATCAAACTTTCTGTCGATTTACTCTTAGAGATTTGTGCTTTAATGATGCAGTCAGGCGCCAACACCAAACGCGTCGTAGATACCATAAATCGTTTTGCCGATGCTTTACATCTCGAATCTCATGCATTGATTAGTCATAAATCAATCATAATGACGCTAATTGATAAAAAAACACAAAATACTTATACAGTGGTTACACAAATACCGGCGTATCATGCCAATTTTTGGATAGTTTCCGAAATTAGCGTTTCTAGTTGGAAAGCAATTGACAGAAATTGGCATTATGATGAAATAAAAAACAGAATTGAACAAATAAAAAACAGAAAGTCGTATCCATTTATACTTATATTGTTTTTTGTTAGCTTAGCCGATGCCGGATTTGCAAATTTGTTCGGCGGTGATTACAAAAATATGATCATGGCTTTTGTAGCAACTTTGGGTGGTTTACTTACCGTTAAATTAGCCAATTTTTATCATTTTAATCCTTATATTAGAACTTATTTTGCGGCATTTATTGCTTCAGCAATTGCAGGAATTGGTGTGATATACCACTTCGGCTTACATCCCGAAATTGCTTTGGCTACCGCTGTTTTATTTTTGATACCCGGACTGGCTTTGGTAAATTCATTTAATGATTTTTTGAATAATCATATTTTGAATGGTATGGTGAGGTTTGTCAATGGGTTTTTAATGGTTTTATCTATCGGATTGGGCATCATTAGCACCATGTTATTACTAAATCTAAACACTTTATAATTATGGATATTATTTACACTACAATCTTAGAAAATGCATTTTGGTCGGGAGTTGCTGCATTGGGATTTGGCATACTTTTTAACATACCCAAAAGGGTAATTCCTACAGTTTTTATTTTAGGATTTATGGCTGGTCTTATAAAATTTTATTGCTTACAAAATCACTGCAGTATTGTTACCGCTACCTTTTTTGCTTCGTTATTGGTTGGAATCGTAAGTATTCCTTTTGCCAAAAGTGTACGCAAACCCATTGTTGTTTTTTCAATTCCTGCCATCATACCCATGATTCCCGGATACTTTGCTTATAAAACAATTTTAGGTATCAGAAATTTTACTTTTATAAACACTATTGATACCGATCAACAAAATATGCTGAACCATATATTTTCTAATGGCTTTATGACTATTTTTATACTTTTTGCCATCACAGTTGGCGTGTCAGCTCCTATGTTGCTTTTGGGTAGAGACATGACCAAAAAATTACCAGATTAATCCTCTTTTTGTTGGTGATAAACAATTAAATTATCAATAGGACGACGAATAACGCCGGTTATTTGCAAGTTATATTTATGTGCGACCTCTTTTAAAATATCTTCAAAAAAATAAGCGATTGAACCAATAAAATAAATAGGTGTATCCTGTTTATTATATGGCAATATTCTTTTTTCAAAAAATTCTAAAAAACCACTTTTTAACAACTCATGAATATAGGCACTATTTTTGTGTTTAAACATAAATTCGGCAAAATGACCTAAATATGCATTAGGTCCATCCTCTTGATATAATCTTTTCTTGATTTCATCGGGACTTACTTGATAGCTTTTAGCAAAATCAACGGCAATATTTACAGGCATTTTTTTATAAAAATAATCTTGTATCAATCGCTTTCCAAAATAGTTTCCACTGGCTTCATCCATTAAAATATACCCCAAAGAAACAACATTTTGGTGCATTTTTTGTCCATCGTAGTAACATGAATTTGAACCTGTTCCCAATATACAAACAATAGCTTCTTTTCCGGCGGACGACGCATAAACAGCCGCCAACATATCTTCTTCTACTATAACTTTTGCGTTTGAAAAAATCTGCTCAAATACTTTTTTTAATTTTTGATTGGCTTTTTCGGTACCACAACCTGCACCATAAAAATATATTTTATTTATTTGATCTTTAAAACGTGTCAATTCAAAATTATGATTAATTCTGTCATACAATTCTTGTTCCGTCAAAATTGCCGGATTTAATCCTTTTGTACGCGTTCTAAAAGCTTCTTTTTTATCGTCTTTTAAAGCAATCCAATCTACTTTGGTCGAACCACCATCTGCAATTAATATCATTTTTTATTGTTTTAATAAAATTTTATAACCCCATTTTGGTAAAGTGATTTCCTTGTCTTTTTTTAACTTAACCAATTGATTGCTCATAGCATCTTTATAAGAAGCATCTACATGTATTTTAAAATGTCTTTCTTGATTTGAAAGATTTGCTATAAATAATATTGTTTGTCCATTTTTGTCACGTTTAAAAACCAAAATATTTTTGTCGTCAGTCGTTTTAATTCTTTGATAATCAACAGGATATTTACCACCATTTAAAGCAATATTTTGGTTTTTTAATTGTCCCAATTTTTTATAAAATTCAAAGTATTTTCCTTTTGTTTTTGGAATACTATCTTTTTCAAAAAATTTTAACCTATGGTTTAAACCATATTCTTGTCCGCTATAAATCAGTGGCATACCTTTGCTCATATACGTCAAAACAGCCATGACTTCAGCGGCATCGCCAAAGGTTTCTTTAACCGTGCCTTTCCAAGAATTTTCATCGTGGTTTTCGGTGAAATTCATAATTATATCATCGGGTTCATACATCGTATCCACTTTTTTGATATATTGATCCCAATCGCTTACATTTTTCTTTCCCTTGGCAATATCTGCCATTAAAAAATGTGATTCCCATCCGTAACACATATCAAACAAATCGTCTTTTAACAAAGCTGGTTCCCATGCTTCTGCCAACATAAATATAGGTTTTACTTTTCGCAATTGTGGAATTGCTTCTTGCCAAAAAGACAAAGGAACTTCACCCGCTACATCACATCTAAATCCATCGACATTAGCCGTAGTCAACCAATATTTCATATCGTCTATCATAGCTTTGTGCAAACCTGCATTATTGTAATTGAGGTCTGCTACATCTTGCCAACCTTTTGACGAACCATCTTCATTGAGTGGATCGGTTAATTTACCTTCTTTATTTGTAGTGTAATATTCAGGATGTGCAGCTATCCAAGGATGATCCCAACCGGTGTGATTGGCGACCCAGTCCAATATAACCAACATTCCATTTTGATGGGCAATTTCAATTAATTTTTTCAAATCTTCTTTTGTACCAAAATCCGGATTTACTTTGGTATAATCTGCTACGGCATAAGGACTTCCAAGATATTTTTTTCGTTCTATAGAATCTTTTATTTGCGAAGTAAACACGTCGCCAGTCGCTTTTCTATTAACTTCTGAAATAGGAAAAATGGGCATCACCCATAAAATTTTGATGCCCATTTTTTTTAATTCAGGAATATCCTTAACAAAAGCATTAATCGTTCCTTCGGATGAATATTGGCGAATATTTACTTCATAAATGACCGCTTTTTCATAAATGCTATCAGAAGCTATCGGATTTTTTTGATTTGCTTCAATTGTATTTTTTGCTTGCTTATTATCTATTTTATGATTAACATTTTTACAAGAAAAAATGAAGCTTGTTAATATAAATATTAGTAATATTTTTTTCATTGGAATATATTTTTTTCTACTGTTTAATTTTCAAATTAATTTATCGAAATGTTCAATCGTATTATTTATTATGTATTATTTTATAATCATTAGCCGGAATTTCATAACCATCATACGCAAATACTTTGTCTGATTTATTAAATACGATTTCAATGACATTGTTAAAATATTTTCGTTTGATAATCAATACATTATCCTTCTCAGACACTTGTGTACTACCATATAATAGCGCCATAGAATTTTTTCGCAATTTAATCAATTCCTTTACTTTATTTTTTAAGTGTTTTTGATGACGATTGAACCCGTCAAACTGCATCATTCTTCTATTATCTGGATCGTTCGCGCCAATCATCCCATATTCATCACCATAATAAATACAAGGAATTCCGGGCGTTGTCATATTAAAAGCTTGCAACATTTCTAATTTGTGATAAGCAGTCGTATCGCTTAATTTGATAGTCCGTGTCCAACCTGCTTTTTTAGCATCTTCATCAAATTTTACATCGCCCGAAGCATAACTTATAAATCGTGCACGGTCTTGATTACCAGAAATATTACCCATTAAATGATGGTAGCCATAAAACTTTAAACTTTCATTTAAAGCATCCGCCAATCGTTTTATAGGTTCGTCTTTTTGTGCAAAAACAGCTACTTCGGTGTCGTATAGATTAAAATTGAATTGACCGTCTAACATACCTGTATTTACGTAAGAGCGTATCAATTGCGGACTTCCGTAAGTCTCCCCTATTTGATAAATGTGTCTGTTGGTTTTGGTTTTTATTTTATGGCTTAACGTACGCCAAAAATCGAGTTGAATATGCTTGGTAGCATCGTGTCTAAAACCATCTAATTTGTAATGCGTTACCCAATAAACAGCCGAATCGGTCATCGCTTCTACCACTTGATGTTTTGAAAAATCAATAGTTGGCAAAAATGTATCAAACCAAGTGGTTAATCGGTGGCTATCCCATTTTTCTAAATTACGCGTACCATCCGGTAAATACATCGAAGTAAACCAATCGGGATGCTTTTTATAAAGCGGATGATCTTGGTGAACATGATTGGCGACGTAATCCAACAATACATTCATATCTTGTTGATGTGCATCCGACAATAGTTTTTTAAAAGCTTCCTCATTGCCAAATCTCGGGTCAATTTGTGTATTAGAAACCGGCCAATATCCGTGATAACCTGAAAATTTTGTCATAGGATCTGGCCAAAATCCATAGGCTTTATCAGGATTTTTTAAAATCGGTGAAATCCATATTGTATTAATACCCAAATCTTTAAAAAATCCGTCTTGTATTTTTTGATCAACGCCTTGCAAATCACCGCCCTTAAAATTAGCTTTTGGCAAAATACTATCGCTTTTTATAGGATGATTGTTTGCCTTGTCAGCATCCATAAATCTATCAAGCATCAAAAAATACATAATTTGTGTATGAAAATCCGTTCGTTTTAATTTGCTTGCATCCGTAATAATTTTTCCATTTTCTAAGGGAATAAGGACATCATTGGCACGCCCAAAATTATTATAGGCATACACCCGAACAAAACTTCGTTTCTTAATTGTTTCCGGTATTTTTATCGAGATACCATCTTCTTTAATCGTAATATTTTTATTGTCAATTAATTGATTATCAACATAAACAAAGACCTTTTTTACAGAATGATTGGTTTGTAAAACAAAACTATTTACTGCCTGCTTTTTAGTCAATAAAAATGGTGCTTTACTACTTTGGTCTTTTATAACCCATAACGAATTAAATCCACCCATACCATTTCCAATTTTGGCAGAATTAGAAGGATCCAAAATTTCTTTACCGTCTGCTACAAACAAATATTGATAGTTTCCTGGATCTAAAAGCGCTGTATAATACCAATAATTTTCATCCTGCTGCATAGGCACATTTTGCCAGCCGACAATCTGACTTTTAAAGGCTACATTTTTGTATGTATCGAATTTTTTTAACCTAAAAACATGTTTTTTTTGCGTACTTTTAAAAAGTGGTATATCGTAATAATTTCCTTGCGCATAAATTCGCAAATTGCTAATAGATGCAAAATTCTTTGATGGATTGATATAAATTGTATCGCTATTTATTTGTCTTTCTACTTGATAATCAGTTGATTTAGCAATAGAATCTATTTTTTGAGATACTAAAATATAATCGGATAAAATTACGGGCGTTTTACCCAATTGCATATAAACCGGCGAGGACAAAGATTTACCCAAAACAACATTACGAGCTACTTTTTTCGATGTGTTTTTACAAGCAAACAAACTTAAAATTAGCAAAAATGATAGAAACAAATAATTAAGTAACAACTTGTTAAAAATTATTTTTCCATTCTTAAATATTGATTTCATCTTTTTATATTTTTATTTTAATTCGATAATCATAGCCGTTTTTCCTGCTATTTTGTAAGGTTTTGACAATTCGATTTGTTTTGTACTAATAATATCCTTACCTATTTTTTTATTTCTAATTCCTTCTTTAAAACGTTGCCAATCAATTATTTGAGATTCATTATTATTGTTAATAATTACCATTATGGCACTTGTATCATTCATTCTAAAATAAACATACATATTATTTATTGGCACAAATTGCAATAATTTTCCATTGTGAATCAGAGGCTGTCGTTTACGCCATTGCAATATTTTACGGGTAAAATTATAATATTTTTCTTGCAAAATGCTTCTGCCATTTTTTTCAAATGCGTTATGCGTATCCGAAGTCCATCCACCCGGAAAATCTTTACGCAAATCACCATCACCATTTTTTTCTTTATTGCCACGCATCCCAATTTCGTCAGCATAATACAACTGCGGAATACCACGAGTGGTCAATAAAAGTGTTATAGCCAATTTGTATTTATTAAAATCTCCTTGCAAATATTCATTAATACGCGTTGTGTCGTGATTGCCTACAAACAATAGTAAATTCATTGAATTGGCATATAAAAAATCATTTGAAAAATTATCATAAGCACGCATCATACCTTTGTCCCAACCCATATAATCTTCATTAAACATTGTAATCATAGCATCGTGAAGGGTAAAATCCATCACCGTTGGCAAATAACTATTATATGAGGCGATAGCACCCACAGGACTGTCCTTTTGCCAATAAGCAATTTGTGCTTGATTGTGCATCCAAACTTCCCCCATAATATTAAAATGCGGATATTCTTCTATAATAGCTTTTGTCCAAGTCGAAATCGCGTTTTTATCATTATAAGAATAGGTATCTACACGCAAACCATCCAATCCGGCATATTCAATCCACCAAATAGCATTTTGCGTCATATATTTGAGTAACAATGGATTAGAAAGGTTCATGTCAGGCATAGAAGTATCAAACCAACCGTCCATGCAAGCTTCTGCATCTACACGACTGGCATTTGGGTCAAACTGTGTAGTCATTCGGTAGTTACTCCTTTGAAATCCTTTTTCACCATTGGCCCAATAATGAATCCAATCTTTTGTAGGCAAATCTTTTATCATCCAATGCTTGCTGCCCCAATGATTGGTTACATAATCCATTATCAACTTCATATTTCGTTGATGAAGCGCATCTGCCAATCGCCTATAATCCTTGTTATTTCCGTAGCGCGGATCAATTTTGTAATAATCGCTTTGGGCATAAGTATGATAAGAATAATTAGGCTCATTATCTTCTAAAAGTGGTGTACTCCATAAAGCTGTAACCCCCAAATCTTCTAAATAATCAAGGTGATTGATAATGCCTTGAATGTCGCCACCGTGTCTGCCACCATCAAAACTACGATTGGCTTTTTCACGCATTGTTACTTGACTATCGTTGTCTAAATTTCCGTTTGAAAAACGATCGGGCATCAATAAATAAACAACATCAGAAGCATCAAAACTTTTTCTAAATCGTGCATTTTTGCTTCGTTTTTTTAGTTGATACGCTTCCTTGTGTTTGACTTTTTTATTTTTCAAAAATAAAATATCAAATGTCCCTGCTTCTACTCCTTTTGTGTCCATTAAAACAAATAGATAATTGGGGTTCTCCGTTTTTCGAATATTTAATATTTTTCCTTTTGAAACCTGTATGTCATAACTTGCTAAATTTTTGCCATAACAAAGAATTTGCAATTGCGTATTGTGCATATCTGCCCACCAAAAAGGAGGTTCTATATGTTTAATTTCTTGTGAAAATCCTTGAGAAAACAAGAATATCATAAAGATAAACAATGATTTTTTCATTTAATTTTTTTTAAATAATCTATTAAATATCAACCACTTGATGTGATGATAAGACAACTGATTTACCATAAACTTCAATCGGCACAAGTGTATCAGACAAATTGGTAATTCTAATTTCGGTTTGGCTCTTATAAATTTGCAAAATAGCCCCTCGATAGTTTATTTTGTATGTATAAGCATTCCATTCTTTCGGAATTTTAGGCGCAAAAGACAACTTATTACCAAAGTTTCGCAAACCACCAAATCCTTGAACAATAGACATCCACGTACCTGCCATACTGGTGATATGCAAACCTTCATTTACCTCGTGATTGTAATCATCTAAATCGAGTCGAGAGGTGCGTAAATACATTTCGTAAGCTTTGTCTTCCTTATCCAATTTTGAAGCAATAATACTATGCACACAAGGCGACAAAGACGATTCGTGTACCGTAAGCGGTTCGTAAAAATCAAAATGATTTTCTAATGTTTTGGTATCGAAATGATTTTCAAAAAAGAACATACCTTGAAGTACATCCGCTTGTTTTATATAACAAGAACGCAAGATTCTATCCCAAGACCATTTTTGATTAATAGGACGCTCAGCAATAGAAAGTTGAGACACTGGAATAATTTCTTTGTCTAAAAAACCATCTTGCTGTAAAAATAAATCTAATTTATGGCTATAAGGAAAATACATTTGATCAGCTACGACTTTCCATTCACTTATTTCAGACGCTTTTAAATTCCTTTTCTGAACAATTCTTTTATAATCATCGGGGAAATGTTCCTTGATATAATTGATGTTTTCTACGGCAAAATTTAAGTTCCATTGCGCCAAATAATTTGTGTACCAATTATTATTTACATTATTTTCATATTCATTTGGACCCGTTACACCCAAGATTACATATTTATTCTTATCCTTTGAAAAATTAGCACGTTGCACCCAAAAACGGGCAATTGACAGGATTACTTCCATTCCATATTTTGGAATATATTCATAATCATTGGTATAATTTACGTAGTTATAAATAGCATAAACCATCGAGCCATTTCTGTGAATTTCTTCAAAGGTAATCTCCCATTCATTATGACATTCCTCTCCGTTCATCGTTACCATAGGATAAAGTGCTGCACCATTTTTAAAACCCAATTTTTCGGCATTTTCAATGGCTTTATCCAATTGATTATAACGATATAAAAGCAAATTTTTTGCGATTTTTTTATTTTTAGTCGCCATATAAAAAGGAATACAATAGGCTTCGGTATCCCAATATGTGCTTCCACCATATTTTTCACCGGTAAAACCTTTAGGTCCAATATTTAAACGCGCATCTTCTCCAGTATAAGTTTGGTTTAACTGAAAAATATTAAAACGAATACCTTGTTGTGCCTTAACATCTCCTTCTATCTGAATATCAGCTGTTTCCCATATCTTATTCCACGACTCTTTTTGTGTTTCGAGCAAATTTGCAAAACCAATTTTGGTCGCATTGTTTAAGGTATCTTTGGCGACTTGTGTTAATTCTGCTACCGGATGATTCATTGACTGCACATAGGTTGCGTACTTAAATAAGGTCAATTCATCATCTTGTTTTACATCAAATCGATACTGAAATTCAATACTATTTTGTAACTTAACGACTTGTTTTTCTGTAGAAATAGCTTCGCCATTTAAGGTGAAATTATTTTTCATTCCAGTGCAAACCACAAATCCTGTTTTTAAGGTTTCTGATAAAACATAAGCTTCATTTTCCGTTTCTTGTATTTTTAAAATTTTCCAAAAATATTCGTCATAATTGGCATCTTGATTTTTAATACCGGCATCGATATAAGGATTGATTTCAATACGTCCTGAAAAATTAATTGGTTTAATACTATAGCGAATAGCGCCCATTTCCTTATGCTTCATACTTAGCAAACGAATACTTTCGATTTCAACTTCATTTCCATTAGACAAAACAGCTGTAAATGAACGTTTTAACCAGGCTTCTTTCATATTTAGCTCACGATAAAAGTCTTTTACAACAAGACTATTCATGTCTAATATTTCGCCATTTATTTTAATATGAATGCCAATCCAATTTGGCGCATTTAAAACTTTGGCAAAATATTCGGGATAACCATTTTTCCACCAACCCACACGCGTTTTATCGGGGTAATAAATCCCACCGATATAACTACCTTGCAAGGTATCTCCGGAGTAATCCTCTTCAAAATTTGCTCTTTGTCCCATATAACCATTTCCGATACTAAATATACTCTCGGAAGCAGTTACGCTATGTTTGTCAAAACCTTTTTCTATAATAGACCATTCATTTGGAATGATATAATTATTTTTCATAATTCAATTTCTTAATGATGTATGACCATTTGCATAAATATATTATGTATGGTAAATATTAATTCAATAAATTTTCAATCCATTCCGGACGAAGCTCACTTGTGCTATGTAACACAAAATCAGCATTTTTTAAAACCTTTTTATCGCCGATGCCTACACTTATCATTTTAACACTGTTTGCTGCATCAATACCAGCTTTTGAATCTTCGATGACAATACAATTTTTGGGTTGATAATCCAGTTTTTTTGCGGCTATTAAAAACACTTCTGGATCAGGTTTTGCTTTGCTTACATCTGTACCATCTACAATAGCTGTAAATTTACGAGTCAAATCTAAAGCATCGAGTATTCTCCTAGCATTTTTACTAGCAGAGCCTAAGGCAAAAGAAATTTTGTTTTGCACTAAATAATTTAACAAATCGGCTATTCCCGGTAACAGTTCACTGCTATTCATGTCAGAAATAAGCGATAAATAATGCGTATTTTTTTCTAATAATAACTTATCTTTTTCGGCTTGTGATAAATGCTTATTTGCCATTTGCAAAATTAGTTCTAAAGACTGTACACGACTTACGCCTTTAAGCTTTTCATTATCTGCGTGTGTAAAATCAAATCCTACATCTTTGGCAATTTTTTGCCAAGCTATAAAATGGTATTTGGCCGTATCCACAATAACACCGTCCAAATCAAATATAATGGCTTTATTTTTCATTATCATCGACTCTTAAAGTTAATAGACCGGCTAAAATCATAGAAAAACCACCAACCATCAGTGCATAAATAGGTTGGTCATTGAACAGTGATTTTACCATAAAACCAAGAATCGTAGCAGCAACTAATTGAGGTATTACAATAAAAAAGTTGAACACTCCCATAAAATAACCCATCTTGTTGCTTGGAAGTGCACCTGATAACATGGCATAAGGCATTGATAAAATACTTGCCCAAGCAATTCCAACGCCTAACATAGAAATTAATAATAATTGAGGATCTTTGATAAAATAAATTGAAATCAAACCAAAACCGCCTATTAATAAAGCTAAAAAGTGGGTAAATTTTCGACTGGTTTTCTTGGCTATGACTGGAATCAAAAATGCAACCAAAGCTGCCACACCATTATATACTGTAAAAAGAACACCAACCCAATCGGCCCCCTCATTATATAATTTTGAAGTTGTTTCTGTTGCGTGATAAATATTATGTGTAACGGCTTGTGTGGTATAAATCCACATAGAAAATAAAGCAAACCAAGAAAAAAACTGTACCCAAGCCAATTGTTTCATTGTTTTAGGCATATTTAGCAATCCTGAAGAAATTTTTACAAATGAATTTGTTTTTCCTTTTATTCGCAAATAATAGGTTAATAAAAACAAAAAACCAGTAAACGCAAGACCAAGACCTAAAATATAAAGTGCTTTATCTAAATCGACAAAAGTTAAAAAATACGTAAAACCCAATCCTAAAACAATCATACCAATTCCCACGTATAATTGCGATTTCAAATTTACACTTAACAATTCGTCAATATTTTCTTCCTCTTTATGTTCACTAAAACTATCTAATTCCTCAGGAGAATATTCTTTTGAAGAAAAAACAGTCCAAAGAACTGAAAGTAGAAAAACACTACCACCAAGATAATATGCCCATTTGACAGAATCAGGAATAACACCTTCAGGGGCAGTATTGTTCACATGAAACCAATTACTTAACACCCAAGGCAAAATAGAACCTATAACAGCACCTACTCCAATAAAAAAACTTTGCATGGCAAAACCTTTTGTGCGTTGTTCACTTGGCAAATTGTCAGCAACAAAAGCTCTAAAAGGTTCCATTGAGATATTAATAGAAGCATCCATCATCCACAACATTAAAGCAGCCATCCATAAAACAGGAGAATTTGGCATCAAAAATAATGCAAGGGTAGAAAAAATAGCACCAACTAAAAAATAAGGTCTTCTTCTACCAAATCTTGTCCAAGTATTATCGCTCATATATCCAATAATAGGCTGTACAATCAAACCTGTTAATGGTGCTGCAATCCAAAGAATTGGAATATCATCAATTTTAGCACCTAAAGTTTCAAATATTCTGGAGGTATTGGCATTTTGTAAGGCAAATCCAAATTGTATGCCCAAAAATCCAAAACTCATATTCCAGATTTGCCAAAAACTTAATTTTCTTTTTTTCATAATAATATTATTACTGATTATTTATTGGTAACACATACAAACTTTGTAAATACACTCGTTGTTTTCTTGATAAAGAAAAATGATATACGTTAACAATATTTTTTTTAAATTATTTATAAATAAAATCACTTATAGAATTTGTAAACAATTCTCAAAACAATTCTCAAAATAAATTAATAAAATTATTGGCTAATCTGAATGAAAAGCTATAAAAATGTGAAAGTAAAAAATCCAAACACTTGGATGCGACAAATATATAAATTATTTTTTATATACGACAGGATAATTATTTCTTTTTTTGGCGGGTAGATTCTCGCTGTACAATATTGGTTTCTATAAGGCTTATACGATCAAATTCGAGTATGCTTTTATCTTCTATATAAGTCAATAACAAGTCTGCCGCAGAAGTACCCATCGTAAAACCATGTTGTGCCACCGTAGAAAGTGTGGGTTGTGTCGTTTTTGAAATCAACCCATCGGTAAATCCTATAATTTGTAATTCTTCAGGTACTTTTATATTTCTTTTTAAAGCAATTCGCAAAGCAATGGCAGCATAATTTTCATTTACTGCAAAAATAGCATCCGGCATCAAATCTTGTTCAAAAATTTTTTCTATTTGTGATACTATTGAGTGTTTCTCATTAATATTAATTTGCAACTTTTCATAAATAGGAAGCTGTGACGTACGCAATGCTCGTAAAAAACCTTTTTGTCGATCAACCCCAACAGTTACATGGGGAGGCGTTGTTAAAATACCAAGTTTTTTTGCCCCTTGATCTATCAAATGCTTCGTTGCTTGAAAACCACCAAAAATATCGTCGATAACCACTTTTAAAGCTCTTATAGATGTAGGCACTCTATCAAAAAATACAATTGGAAACTGCCTATCTACCAAATCTTCAAAATGGCTAAAATCATTTTGTTCAAAACTTTCTTTAGCCACTGAAACAATAATACCATCTACTCTACCATTGGCAAACATTTCAACATTTTGTTTTTCCTTGTCCAATCGATCATTCGACAAAGCAATCATAAGATGATACGCATTTTGATTGGCTACCTGCTCCACACCACTAATTACCCTTGAAAAAAAATAATGCACCAATTCCGGCACAATAACTCCAATGGTCATTGTTTTTTTGTTTCGTAAACTAAGCGCCAATGAATTGGGTTTATAATTCATTTTTTGTGCATATAACAAAACCCTCTCTTTGGTTTTTTTACTAATTTCCGAACTGTTTTTCAGACTCTTAGAAACTGTAGAAGGTGCTACACCCAAATCAGCTGCCAAAGTCTTGATATTTACTTTTTTTGACATAATAATTATATATTTATCATCAAAATCATCATTAAAAATTGATTTATGTCTGTAAAATTACAATTTATTTAGGTTACGAAAACGTTTTCGTAAGATAAAATTGACAAAAATCATTTTTTGTAAACATTTATGAATTACCTTCAAGCCGTGAAAGTAAAAATAAGAATTCACTTTAATTTTAAAAATGAAAGTGTTGATATTAATTTAAAGAAAAGATAAAATGAACAAATTAAAATTTATCATTGTAAGTATCTTATTCGCAATTCCAATTTTAATGACAGCTCAAAGAAGTGTCAATGGAACTGTAACGGATAAGAAAACGGGTGAACCATTACCCGGTGTTAATGTTTTAGTAAAAGGTACTCAAAATGGAACAGGTACTGATTTTGACGGTAAATATATACTATCAAATGTGCCTGAAACGGCTGTTATAGTATTTTCTTATTTGGGTTATGCCCCTCAAGAAATATCGGCAAATAAAAACCAAATTAATGTAGCTTTAAGCGAAGATGCAGAAAGTTTAAACGAAGTAGTCGTTGTCGGTTATGGTACATCCAAAAAGAAAGATTTGACAGGTGCGGTTAATAAAGTTACACCCAAAAAATTTAACTTGGGCGGTATTACATCTGCTGAAAATTTAATAATGGGTAAAGTAGCCGGTGTTACGGTTGTTGCGCCTAGTGGTGCACCTGGTGAAGGAGGCAGCGTTAATATTCGTGGCTTGAGTTCACTCTCTTTAACCAACACACCATTATATGTTGTAGATGGTATTCCATTAGCCGGTGGTGTATCGGGTTCTAGAAATGTATTGAACTTTATTAATCCTAGTGATATTGCAAGTATTGTAATTTTAAAAGATGCTTCTGCTACTGCTATTTATGGTTCTCGTGCCGCTAATGGTGTTGTAATGATTACCACAAAAAAAGGTAAAAATAAAGAGTTTAAGTTCAATTTTGAAACCAAAGGCTCATATTATAGACCTTATCAATATGTAGATGTTATGACCTCTAACGAATTTAGAAATCTTGTTGAAAGCACTGGTGATGCTGCAGCAATTGGTAGATTGGGAGACACAAACACCAATTGGCAAAAACAAATTTATCAAGTAGCTATGGGTGTAGATTACAGTTTTAATGCAGTAGGTAGTTTTTTAAATATACCTTTAAGACTTTCTGTTGGTCATACAGACCAAGAAGGAATTCTTAAAAAAGATGAATTTAACAGAACAACTGCTTCTATAAATTTAAGTCCGAGCTATTTTGACAACCACTTAAAAGTTGAACTTAATGCACGTGGTATGTACACCGAAAACACATTCGGTAACCGTGGCGCTATTGGATCTGCTATCAGTTATGACCCCACACAACCTGTTTATGATGCCAATTCTCCTTTTGCTGGATATTTTTCTTGGATTGATCCTGCATCAAATCCACCGGTACAATATTCATTGGCACCTACCAATCCGGTTGCTTTGGTTAATTTAACCAATGATTTTTCATTTATCAATAGATTTGCCGGTAATGCAAAATTCGATTATAAATTGCATTTCTTTCCAGATATTACCGCAACAGTAAATGTAGGTTTGGATAATTCTACCGGAAACGGTCATTCAGTTACATCGCGCGATATTCCTACTTCCAATCCTAGCTGGTTGGGAACAGACAATACTTATACCAATGAAGTTAACAACAAAATTTTGAACACTTACCTAACATATTCAAAAAAAGTCAATAAACATGATGTTAAATTAATGGCAGGTTACTCTTACCAATCATTTGACTATGATAATAGGTATTATGATGATTATCAATTTCAACAAGGTGCAACCGACTATAATAAAGTAGATTTATCTAAAGAAGTGTTATTGTCATATTTTACAAGATTAAATTACAAATTTAATGACAAATACTTGTTAACCGCTTCGTTAAGAGCTGATTATTCTTCTCTATTAAATCCTGATGACAGACAAGGTTTATTCCCTTCTGTTGCCCTTGCTTGGAATATCGATAAAGAAGACTTTATGAAAAATTCTATTTTCGATGTATTAAAACTACGCGTAGGTTATGGCGCCGTTGGTAATGTAAACGGACTGGCACCTTATAAATATTTGACCAGATACCAAACCAGTACTTCTACTGCCGGCTACCAATTTGGCAGTAATTTTTACCAAACTTACAGACCGGAACCTATCAATAAAAATTTACGATGGGAAGTTGGAAAAACAACCAATTTAGGTGTAGATTTCAGCATCTTAAATCGTAAATTATACGGATCTCTTAACTTGTATAACAAACAAACCAAAGATTTGATTATTTGGTCGTTAGTTGATCCATTTACCAATTTTGGCAATCGTGTAGAATCAAATGTAGGCGATATGGAAAATAAAGGTATTGAATTAGAACTAAACGGATTACTTATCAAGAAAAATGATTTAAGTTGGAACATCAGCTATAATATTGCATACAATGACAACAAAATAACCAATATGCCTTTCAACCAAGAAGTTGGTGGTATTGAAGGTGGTGTTGGAAATAACGTACAAAGCCACACAGAAGGTTATGAACCATACAGTTTTTATGTGTATCAACAAGTATATGACGTAAATGATAAACCTATTGAAGGTGTTTATGTCGATAGAAATGACGACGGTGTCATTAACAACAAGGACAAATATTACTATAAAAGTCCACTTGCCCCTATTCAAATGGGTTTAAGTACACGTGTAGTATATAAAAACTTTGATTTTTCAATCACAAGTCGTTCAAATATTGGGAATTATATGTATAACAACGTAGCTTCTGCAAAATCAATTCCTGCAGATATTACCACGCAACCATTTTTAACCAATGTACATTCTGACTATTTCAATTCAGGTTTCGAAACACATTCAGAAACCAATTTATTGAGTGATTATTATGTAACCGACGCATCTTTTGTAAAAATTGATAATGTTAGTATCGGTTATCGTATCGATAAAATTTATAAAAATGCCAATTTAAGATTGTATGGAATGCTGCAAAATGTAGCAACATTTACAGAATATACCGGTTTAGATCCGGAAATGGCTGGTGGTATTGATAATAATTTCTATCCCCGTCCACGTACTTTTACACTCGGATTTAATTTAGACTTTTAAAAAATGAGAACCATGAAAAATAAGATTTTTAACCTATTATTGCTCACAACTGTTATTCTTGTGGGTATGTCGTGCCAAAAAGATTTGGATCAACAACCTATCGATCCAGATAGTTTTACACAAAATGACGTTTTTAAAGACGCTAATACTGCCAAAAGCGCATTAGCTAAAGTATATGCCAGCTTGGCACTAACTGGACAACAAGGACCTGCCGGACAACCCGATATCTCTGATATTGACGAAGGTTTTTCTCAGTTTTCTCGTATGTTATTTAACCTTAACGAGTTAACCACAGACAATGCAGTTGTTGCTTGGGGCGATGCCGGTTTGCAAGACTTACACGGAATGTACTGGACAGCCGGTAATGATTTTACTGATGCTATGTATTATCGCTTAGCACAAACAGTATCTTTTGCCAATGCCTTTATAGAAAATGCAGAAGCGCTTAACAGTGATCAAGAAGTAAAATATTATATTGCAGAAGCACGTTTTGTAAGAGCTTATGCTTACTATAATTTAATGGATCTTTATGGCGATGTGCCATTGGTTAGCACGGTGACAACCGAATTACCAACACAAGCCAGTCGTCAAGAAATTTTTAACTTTGTAGAATCTGAATTATTAGATATTCAAAATCTATTAAAAGATAGTGGCGCCAACGAATACGGACGCGTTGACAAAGTTGCCGCTTGGGCATTATTATCTCGCTTATACCTCAATGCTGAAGTATGGACAGGCACAAACAGATATAACGATTGCGTTAATTTTTCAGAACAAGCAATGAATGCAACCTATAGCATCAATACCAATGATGTCAATGGTAATGGCACAGCCTATGACGAACTGTTTTTGGCAGACAACAATATAAATGGTGCACAAAGTGAATTTATATTCGCTTTGAATTTTGATGGCTTACACTCACAAACTTATGGTGGTACCACATTTTTAATTCACGCAGCAGTAGGTGGCTCTATGGCACCTTCTGATTTTGGCATTAACGGTGGCTGGTTTGGTCTCAGAACAACCAAAAGTTTGGTCAATTTATTCGCCGTTGACTTAAATGCGATGAACAATTCATTAGGAACGTTATCAGATTGGGGATTAGTAGGAGACGCTACACCTAATGGCTGGGGAAGTACAGATGATATTGAATTACATGAAACATCAACTAATCATTATGCCGTTTACGTAGATTTATTGCAAGGAGAATTGAAGTTTAGATACAATGAAGACTGGGGTAATAATTATGGAGATGACAATGCAGATGGCACTTTAGAAGCAAGTGGTGCAAATATTAGCATTGCTGCAGCTGGTACTTATTATATCACAATGGATTTAGATAATAATACATACACCATAACACCTTATTCAAGCGATAAACGTGGCATGTTCTACTCAAATGGACAAAATCTGGAAATAGAAGATATGACACAATTTACCGATGGATATGCAGTAGCCAAATTTAAAAATGTAGATTCCAATGGCAATGCAGGCAGCGACACCAGTGGCGATTTTGCCGATACAGATTTGCCTATTATTAGATTGGCAGAAATTTATTTAAATTATGCAGAAGCAGTCGTAAGAGGAGGTAATGGCAGTATGGCAACAGCCGTAAACAAAATTAATGAATTACGTATGAGAGCTTATGGAAGTGCCAGTGGAGACATTACAGCATCAGATCTAACGCTAGATTTTATGCTTAAAGAAAGAGCTAGAGAATTGTATTGGGAAGGCCAACGCAGAACAGATTTAATTCGTTTTGACAGCTTTACAACTGCCAACTATGTATGGCCATTTAAAGGAAATGACCCTGCAGGTATTGCGGTTGATAGCTATAGAAACCTATTTCCATTACCTACTAATGTATTAAGTATTAATCCTAACCTTACACAAAATACAGGTTATTAATAAAATATGAAATTGCTAAATTTTTTATTATAAGAATTTAGTAAATACGTATTGATATAAATATATAAAAAATCATAATCAGATGAAAAAAATTGTAAAAAATACTATTTATCTGCTAAGCATTATCTTTTTGATGAGTTCTTGTGAAAAAAAAGAATTCATCACATTGAATAAAGATGCAAATACGCAGGTAAACTTATCAGAAAGCACTCTTGTATTAGACAAGAACAATGCTACTCAAGATGCGCTAACCGTTAGTTGGGACGAACCCAATTTTGGTTTTGAAGCAGCACCTACCTATGCTATTTTAATAGATTTTGCAGGTGGCGATTTCTCAGGAGCACAAGTAATTCCTGTGGGAACAGATATGGAAAAAACCTTCAGCGTTGAAGAATTAAATGGAAAATTATTGAGTTTGGGGGTAACAGCCGGGACAGCCACCGATGTGGATTTTGCTGTAAAAACTAAATTAAGCGAAGCAAAATTTTTTGTTAGCGCACCAAGAACACTAAACGTAACAGCTTACTCTTCAGTGCTTGACTTATCAACCAACTGGGGGGTTGTTGGTAGTGCAACACCAGGCGCTTGGGGTACACCGGGTGTTCCTGATTTGCCTTTTTACCAAACCAGCACACCCAATGTTTTTGTCGCTTATGTAACGCTAAAAACAGGCGAAATTAAATTTAGACAAGACAATGCTTGGACTGTCAATTATGGAGACACTGGAAATGATGGTACCCTAGAACTTAGTGGGGACAACATCCCTATCTCAGCAGGCACTTATAAAATTGTATTTGATAGCAATAACAATACTTATACGATTGAAGCATACACTTGGGGACTTGTTGGAGATGCTACTGCTAACGGTTGGGGTGGTCCTGATTTTATGATACATTACAATCCTTATAGCGACAACTGGAAAGCAGCAGTTACTTTAGGTGCAGGGAGTGTCAAATTTAGATTTAATAATGATTGGACACTTAACTATGGAGATACTGGTGCTGACGGCACCTTAGAAAACGGTGGTGATAATATTGCGGTTACAGCAGGTAATTATATTGTTACTTTTGACTTAAACAACCTAACTTATACCTTAGAACCTACAGATTTATGGGGATTAGTTGGTGATGCAACCCCAAATGGTTGGGGAGGTCCTGACACCAAATTTACACCCGATTTTGGATTAAATGAAGGAAAATGGTATATCAATGGTATAACATTAACCGCCGGAGAAATTAAAATTAGGCAAAATGACGACTGGGCAGTCAATTATGGAGATACTGGAAATGATGGCAGCTTAGAAAATGGTGGTGATAATATCCCTGTTACGGCAGGTACATATAATATCACCATAGACTTTTCTGTTACGCCTCCTACTATTGAAACAATTGCTTTACCTTAATACATAGAATTTTTATTATAAAAGTACCCATCAATTATGATGGGTACTTTTATAATAATTACATAAATTTACAAATACTAAATTGACAAATTAATTCAAACAAAACTAGCAAATTGCTATCCATTAATCTATTTTTTTTAATATTCTAAATATATTTCTAAAAAAAAATAGTATTTTTAGATTTTATTTTATATATATTAATGTCAATTTGAATTAACATATGCTATTCATCATAAAAACCTAATAAACAAACAATTAAATAAAATAATTATCTTATGAAAAAAACGCTACTCATATTATTAAATTTACTGATTTTCAACGTATTTGGACAAGCCATTTCGACCAGTCCAAGTACAGTAGAAATAGACCAAAGTGTAACGATTACTGTGTTTACCAATAGTACAGACACAGATTGTAATAATTTTAACAGCCCCACAAAAGTTTATATGCATTCAGGTGTTGGAGATGACACTAATGCTTGGCAATATGTAATTGGCAACTGGGGACAAGATGACAATATTGGTTTAATGACCAATAATAATGATGGTAGCTGGAGCATTACATTTGTACCAGAAACGTATTACGGACTCACTAGTGCGCAAGCAGCAAGCATTACCAAAATGGGTATGGTGTTTAGAAATGAAGATGGTTCACAAGAATTTAAAGACACTGGTTGTGTTGATTTTATTGTCAATATTGGCGCTTTCCAAGTTACAATGATTAACCCTACCGATACTGGAATAATTTTGGTCGCAAATGGAGAAAGCACACAAATATTATCTCAAAATACCAATGGCAATGCCAACTATGAGTTGTTTGCAAATGGTGTTAGTGTGCACACACAAAACGATACAAATTTTTATAACGGTTATAATTTCACCAATCTAACAAGTAACCAATACTGTGATTTGGTCATTACACAAGGGGGCTCAAGTATTACAAAATCATTTAGTATTTTAGTAAACAACACTATTACCGAAGCGATGCCTGCCGGAATGGAAGATGGCATTAATTATGACAGTTCAGACCCAACAAAAGCTACTTTGGTACTAGATGCGCCGCTTAAAGATTTTGTATATGTTGCCGGAAGTTTTAACAATTGGCAACCCAATAACAACTATGCAATGAAAAAAGATGCTACCAGTGGAAAATATTGGTTAACATTAAATGGTCTAACTAATGGCACCGACTACACCTATCAATATTGGGTAGCAGAAGAAACACCTATAACAGATTCTCCTGCCCTAGTAAAAACAGCCGATCCATTCTCTACCTTAGTTTTATCACCTTTTGACGACCCATATATTCCTGCTGTTTCTTACCCAAATTTACCTGCTTATCCCAGTGGACAAAAAAGAGAAGTTACCGTCCTCAAAACTGGTCAAACACCTTATAACTGGCAAATAACAAATTTTACCAAACCCAAAAAAGAAGATTTGGTTATTTATGAAGTGCTCATCAGAGATTTTGATGAACATCGTACTTTTCAAGACTTAATCGATCGAATAGATTATTTTAAAAACTTACATATTAATGCTATTGAATTAATGCCAATTATGGAATATGAGGGTAATGAAGGTTGGGGTTATAATCCATCGTTTCATTTAGCGCTAGACAAATTCTATGGACCTGCCAGCAAACTTAAAGAATTTATAGATTTATGTCACCAAAATCAAATAGCTGTAATACTTGATGTTGCCTTAAATCATGCTTTTGGTCGCAATCCATTAGAACGCATGTGGATGCTTGACGATGATGGCGACGGCTGGGGAAGTGTTAGTTCTGAAAATCCGTATTTCAATATGACTGCTACGCATGCTTACGGAATTGGTTATGATTTTAACCACAGTTCTCCACATACAAAATATTATACCAAACGCGTCATAAAGCATTGGATTCAAGATTTTCATATCGACGGATTTCGTTGGGATTTAACCAAAGGTTTTACCCAAAATTGTACTTCTGGAGATGAAACTTGTACAAATGATTACCAACAAGACAGGGTAGATATTTTAATAGAATACGCCGATTATTCATGGGCTATCGATCCTACTCATTATGTTATTTTTGAACATTTAGGACAAGATTCCGAAGAACAACAATGGGCAAATTATCGTATCAATGAAGGTAAAGGCGTGATGATGTGGGGACGTGAAAATGTTGCCTATAACGAATTGACAATGGGACAAACCGGCAATAAGAATTTTGAAAGAATGGGTCATAATGCTCATGGATTTACCGGTAAAAGATTGTTGGGTTATGCCGAAAGTCATGATGAAGAACGACTAATGTATAACAACTTACAATATGGAAATAATTCTAACTCAGGACACAATGTTAGAGACTTAAATACTGCTTTGTCTCGCATGTCTGCCTTAGGTGCCGTCAGTTTAAGTATTCCCGGTCCTAAAATGATTTGGCATTTTGGCGATTTAGGTATGAATAATTCCATAAATACTTGTACAGATGGTAGTGTTGACCCCAATTGTAGATTGGCAACAAAACCACAACCACAATGGACAAATAATTGGTTAGGCGATACCAACAGAAATCAAATTTATAACGATTGGGCTCGTATTATTGAGCTAAAAGAAAATGAAGATGTTTTTGAAGGTTCTTATGACATCAATTCTGGATCTTTTAAACCAATCATTTATATTTGGAACGACAATCTAAACGCGTCACAACTAAAAAATGTTGTCATTATGGCAAATTTTGATGTAACAGCACAAAACATTACACCGTATTTTCCCTACACCGGAACTTGGTATAATTTAATGGACAATAGTTCTTTTAGTGTAACAGATACAACAGCTCCAATCAATTTGGCGCCAGGTGAATTTAGAATTTTTGGAAATCAACCCAGTAACTTAGGTGTTGATCAATTTACATTGAATAAACAATTAAAAATATTTCCAAATCCAACCAAAAATTCATTCCGTGTAAATATGAATGCCCAACAAATATCTATTTATGATATTACCGGAAAATTAGTTAAAGATTTTAATGGCATTTTTAGCAAAGAAAGTATATTTTCAGTATCAAATTTAAGCGCTGGTATGTATATCGTAAAAGTGAATACAAACAATCATATAGCTATAAAAGAACTTATAGTTGAATAGAAACAAAAACAAAATAAAATAATATACCTATGAAAAAATCCTATTTTTTTGCTTTGTTAATGCTGATAAGTTTCAGCCTCAAAGCCCAGTTAATTCTTAGCTCGCAACCCAATGGCACCGTAGATGTCAGTTATGGAAATGATTATACACTTTTTGATCCGCAAAGCGCTTCAGAAATCTATTTGTATATATGGATTGATACCGATCAAACAACGCCAAATCTATCTGCTCAATTTAACGATGATTGGAACACCGCTTCATCATTAATCACATTGAATTATGATAGCAATCAAGACAAATTTGTAGGCGTAATTGACTTTAACACGCATGACTTTGTAGGAGAAGGCGTATTGCCACAAGGCACACAAATTGATAATTTTAACCTTATTCTTCGCAATCAAGCAGGTGACTCACAAACAGCAAGTAACTTGCTGGCAACTGATTATGCTTACACAGCCACAACTACTCTAGGAATACATAATTTAGAAGCAGAAAAAGCTTCGTATTATTCCAAAGGTATTTTTTATATTAAGAATATAGATGAGCATGTAATAGTTACCATAAATATATACGACATACTTGGTAAAAATATTTTGCATCAAATTACCGATAAAAAACAAATAAATTTATCGCATTTGCAACAAAAATATGCAATAATTGAAGTAAAATACAACACAAATAATTATTTTGTTAAGAAAATAATACGTTAAAAATTACTTTGGCGACAATTCAATAAAAGGAATAAGCATTTCAGGTAATGAAATACCACCATGTTGATATGTATTCATAAAGTAGTCAACATAATAATTGTAATTGTTAGGATACACAAAGAAACAATCTTCTTTGGCAAAAATATAAGAACTGTTGATTGATATACTCGGTAATTTAATATTTTCGGGTATATCAACAGCATATACATCTTTGGATTCATAACTCATAGAACGCCCCGTTTTATAACGCAAGTTTAAACTTGCTTCCTTCTGCCCTATTACTTTGGTAGGTTTTTTGACGTTGATGGTACCATGGTCGGTAGTGATAATCAATTTCATTTTATTTTGAGCCGCTAATTTAATAATCTCAAACAAAGGCGAGTTGGCAAACCAACTTTTGGTCAATGACCGATAGGCTTTATCCGTAGAAGCCAATTCCTTTACAATATCCATGTCTGTTTTTGAATGCGACAACATATCAACAAAATTATAAACAATAACATTCAAATCATAGTTGTTTAATTTACCAAACTGATTAATAATTTTTTGACCAAATTGATGGTTTAATATTTTTATATAATTAGATTTTATGGGTAATTTTAATCGCTTAATTTGCGCTTTTAAAAAATCGTGTTCATGCAAATTCTTTCCCCCCTCATCTGTATCATCTTTCCACCATTGCGGATGGTGTTTTTTTAAATCTGACGGCATCATACCGCCAAAAATACTATTGCGTGCATATTGTGTCGCAGTAGGTAATATGGCATAATATAATTGCTCACTATCAACGCGATAAAAATCATTAATCATAGGTGCTATTGTCAACCATTGGTCGTATCGTAAATTGTCAATTACCAATAACAATACTTTTTTATCTTGTTTGGTAAAAACAAAATTCTTTAAAATATCAGGTGATAAAATTGGTGCATCTTCTTTATTTTGCACCCATTCTTCATAATTATTTTTAACAAATTTAAAAAATGCACGATTGGCTTCTTGCAATTGACTTTGTAAGATATCACTCATTTGTGCATCCTGGATACTATCCATTTTCAATTCCCACTTAATCAATTTTTTATATAATTCTGCCCATTCCTCATGTGTATTGATCATTGAAATATCCATTGCAATACGTTGAAACTCTTGTTGATATGACAAATTAGTTTTTTCGGACACCAATTCTTTTTGGTTTAAAATCTTCTTTAAAGTTAATAAGATTTGATTTGGATTAACCGGTTTGATAATATAATCGGTAATTTGTTGCCCAATAGCATCTTCCATAATATTCTCTTCCTCGCTTTTGGTAATCATTACAACCGGAATATTTGATTTTATCGCTTTTATTCTGCCAAGCGTTTCCAATCCGTCAATACCAGGCATTTGTTCATCCAAAAATATAATATCAAAACGACCATTTTGTATTAATTCTAAGGCTTCAATACCGCTTTGAGCCGTCTGTACATCGTATCCCTTGGCATTTAAAAAAATAATATGTGGTTTTAACAAGGCGATTTCATCATCAACCCAAAGAATCTTTTTTTGCATATCTTATAATTTTGTATCTTAACGTTTAAAAGCAAAGATAAATTATATGTAAATAAAAAAAAGCGATAAGAAAAAATCTTATCGCTTTTTGATAATAAAAAAATTGTATTTATTTGTCTTCTAAGGTCGCCAAATATTTTTCAGCATCCAATGCTGCTTTACTACCAGTACCGGCAGCTGTTACAGCTTGTTGATACGTAGGATCCATAACATCACCTGCTGCAAAAACGCCGGGCAAATTGGTTTCGGTTGTAACACCATTCGTAATAATATATCCCTTATCGTCTAAATCTATTTGACCTTTAACAAAATCGGTATTGGGTTTGTGTCCAATTGCCACAAAAAGTCCTTCCAATGGAACAATCTTTTTCTCAGCATTTTGGTTGTTAACCACGCGTACACCTTCGACCAATTTATCACCCAAAACTTCGTCTATTTCGGTATGATACATAACTTCTATATTTTCAATTCTGTTTACCCTGTCTTGCATTGCTTTAGAAGCACGCATAACATCTCTTCTAATAAACATATACACTTTTTTTGCCAAGCCCGATAGGTAACTCGCCTCTTCGGCTGCTACATCACCACCACCTACTACGCCAACTATTAAACCTTTATAGAAAAAACCATCGCAGGTAGCACAGGCAGAAACACCACCACCACGCAATCTTTGCTCACTTTCAAGCCCTAAATACATAGCTGAAGCTCCCGTTGCTAAAATAACAGTATCTGCTGTAACTTCCTTATTGTTGTCAATTGTAACAACATGTTTTTCGCCTGCTTTTGTAGCAAACTTAGCAGCTGTAGCCAATCCAAATCTTACTTCTGTACCAAAACGTTCTGCTTGTTTTTGCATATTTTCCATCAATTTAGGTCCTTGTAAACCATTGGGAAAACCCGGATAATTTTCTACTTCTGTAGTGGTTGTTAATTGACCACCCATCTCCATTCCGGTATAAATAATTGGTTTAAATCCGGCTCTTGCTGCATAAATTCCAGTTGTATAACCGGCAGGTCCTGAGCCTAAAATCAATACTTGTATGTGTTCTCTATTTTCTGACATATTCTATTTTTTTAATGTGCAAAGATAAGCTATTTTAAAAGAAAAAAAAACTTTACAATAACTGATAAATCTTATAATTTGAATAAATAATTTTGATACTTTTGTAACAAATTTATACAAAATAATAACTATGACAAACATACTAATACTTATTTTTGTTTTGGGCTATATAGCCATAGCCACAGAACATAGTCTAAAACTAGACAAAACCGTTCCCGCATTACTAACCGCCGCAATTTTATGGGCATTATTGGCCATAGGGTTTCACGGAGATTGGTTTGACATTATCGATTCGGAAGGACATGTTTACCATTTCTTAAGTGGCGGAGATGCTGCTAATGAAGGTTTTCACAATACGTTGATGCACCACTTAGGCAAAACTGCAGAGATTTTAGTTTTCTTAACCGGTGCTATGACCATTGTTGAAATCATTGATTTACATCGTGGTTTTGAAATTTTAAAAGGTTATGTAAAAACCAATAGTAGAAGAAAACTACTTTGGATTATTGGTCTTATTGCTTTTGTTTTATCCGCTGTAATTGACAATCTTACAGCTACCATTGTATTGGTTACCTTATTGAGAAAACTGGTAACTGATAAAAAAATTAGATTATGGTATGTCGGTCTAATTGTGATTGCTGCCAATGCCGGTGGTGCCTTCTCTCCTATTGGTGATGTTACCACTACCATGCTCTGGATTGCTAAAAAAGTATCAGCAGCTGGTCTTATTGAACATGTAGCTATTCCTTCAATTCTTAATTTACTTGTACCCTTTGGTATCGCATCATTTATGCCGGTATTTAATGGAAATGTCAAAAGCGAAGAAGAATCTAAAAGCACTATTAAGGCAGAAAAACTTTTAAGTAGTTCAACTATGTTGTACTTGGGTTTGGGAATGATTCTTTTTGTTCCTGTATTTAAAACCATCACCCATTTACCTCCGTACCTCGGTATGATGCTTTCATTAGGTATTGTTTGGTTGGTGTCGGAATATATTCATCCCGAAGAAGATTTTACCGAAGAACGCAAACACTTATATTCTCCTCATAAAGCGCTATCTAGAATTGAGATGTCAAGCATCTTATTCTTTTTAGGAATTTTACTGGCTGTTGGTGCACTTGAATCCTTGGTTTACGGATCAATTAATGGTATTGAAATGGGCTCTTTAAGATATTTAGCTGAAGTGCTACAGCAAACTTTACCAAACACTGAAATTGTCGTTGTATTATTGGGTATTCTTTCTGCTATTGTAGATAATGTACCGTTAGTTGCCGCTTCTATGGGTATGTTTACCTATCCTATCGATCATATTATTTGGCATATGATAGCTTATTCTGCCGGAACAGGTGGTAGTATTTTAATCATTGGATCAGCTGCCGGTGTTGCTGCAATGGGAATGGAAAAAATAAATTTCTTCTGGTATATGAAAAATATCTCTTGGTTAGCACTATTAGGATTTTTAGCCGGATTTATTATATTTTGGATTGAAGCACTTTTGCGTTTCTAATAAACTTACTTTTATATAAAAATAAAAGATGCCCCTCCGTAGAGGGGCATCTTTTTTGTGTAAGCATTAGGGCAAATCTTGTTTATCTTCTGTTTCTATCTTTTACTATGGTTTTTTTAAGATTTTTATTTGATTTATGCGTTCTATAATACACATCATCACTACCGGTATTGTCATAATCATAGCCTGAATTATCCCAAGAAGCAGTGTTGTATGCATCAGCGCCTTGTTGATACGTATTGGCACTTCCATAGTAGGTTGAACTGTACGTATAAGAGGGATAAGCACTTGTATGATGTCTGTTTACGACAACATAACCACCTCTATGATATCTTAAAAATTTTCTACCGATATTCACAACAAATCCCCTATGGTTGTATTTGATAAACACATTTCCTATTCTAGATACTTGTGCATAACGATTGTAGTTTAAATAAACATTTCCAATCCTTCTGATTTTACCATTTCGATCTTTTTCTACACGCACGCCATGATAATCACCTCTACGGTTGTGTGTTTGATGGGCATTAAAATCAAATTCACCATTTGGAAAAATATAAAAATCAACGCCTCTGACTACTATTTTTACGGGGTCTTCCATTTTGTGTCTTATGGGTCTAAATTCTGCAAATGCCAACGTACTGATCGACATCATTGCGATTGCTAAAAATAAATGTAGGTTTTTCATATCACTAATTTTTATGTTATTAACTAATTTGAACAACTACGATTAATTTCCTTTATAATTATTGTAAGAAAAATCATCCTAGTATCTTATAAATCGACTTTTTACAACGATTCATTCAATATATTTCAAATAGCGTGCCATAAATTAATCATATAACTATAAAACAATTTAAAACTTTGTTTTTTTATAAATAAAAAACCTATTTATTTAAAGAATTAACAATAAAAAACCACAAGTTTAAAACCTGTGCATAAAACCCACATGTTTTCTATAATGCTAGCCGTTACCAAAAGAATTATGGTGAAAATTTATACTATTTTTTTTAGCATAATATTTTGTTTTTATATTTTTTTAATATTCACAATCAAACCTACCGTCGGTTACACGCACCACCTTGCCTTCATTATTAATACCATTAAACCAAAATGTACCGCTAATTGTAGCCTCACTAAAATTGTGATCGGTGATAGTCAATTCACCATAACAGACATCATTGGTAGCGTAATAATTGGCATTTGGTGGTGGATATCTATCTTCTGTATATATCCCCCAATTGCCATAATGT